>JAEIGA010010227.1_pt1 | contig 14215 bp, 8 predicted proteins | sample 9270691 | NCBI WGS metagenome assembly JAEIGA01 (sample SAMN17057246, study PRJNA624740) | gut metagenome | biome: biome; isolation source: fecal sample | host: Bos grunniens | place: China: Xizang | collected 2019 | reverse complement strand
GGCTTTCTTGATGACCTTTCCACTGCCAATGGCATATACAGGAGTGCCTTTGGGAGCGGCATAGTCAACGCCGTGATGAGCACGATAGCGCTTGAGCACCGGGTGATAACGGTTGTTGGAGAACTTTGAAGATATGCGGTAGTAGTCGAGCGGTGCTTTCAGGAATGCGCCCTCAAGGCTGTTGCCGTCGCTGTTGTAGAACAGTTCCTCGCCGGCTTGTGTAAACGGAATGGCATATACAAGATTGTTCGACGCCTTGAACGATGCCGCCAAAATGCGGTAGTTGTTGAGCGGTGTGTTTTCGACATATTCCTGTGCATATATCACACGGAACTCATCGCCCCTCTGAATGCCGAAAAAGTCGATTGACCAGCCGAAGATGTGCGACATCTCCACTGCCAGCAGCGGCGATGCTTCGTTCTCCTCCATTGCAAACCACAGTGATGACTTCACAGTGCCGGCAACCTCGCTCTCGCGCCATTCTACTGGCTTACGCTTACGTTCTGCCTTGTAATCGTTGGCAATGTCGAATGTGATATATGACTTTGCGCTCTCCTCATATATGAAATATCTTGGAGTGGCAGCACTGTCCTTTTCGCACAGCAAGGCGCAGACCTGTCCGGGGCGTATCTTGCGCACGTTGAATAGGCTGTCGGGGCATTGAGTGAGTTTGTGTATCTGGTTAGCGTTGAACCCTAAAGAGTAGAGCAAGTCGGCAATCGTTTGCTTTGGCCTTATGGTGTCATACATGACAATGAAATCCTCTATCGGCAGGCCGTATTTCATTATGACAACCTTTTCCTCTTCCTCAACGGTTGCAACCTCTGCTGTTGCCTCCTTTTCTGTTGTCGCACCCCCACAGCCTATGAGGCTGTGCGCCAGAAGCGCTGCGGCACATATTGCAGTGTATTTCAATGCTTTTATCATCAAAATCCTTTTTAATGCAATGAAGGATACCTTGTGGGGCATCCTTCATTGACAGTATGTTATTCTTTTACTTGATAACCGTCTTGATGCCGTTTACGATATAAATGCCGCATGGCATGGCCTTTACTTCGTTTATATCCTCGGTTTCCAGAACCTTGATACCGTTTGTGTTGTATACAACCCAGCCGTTCTCACCGTTTGCAATGATATCCTCAATTGCTGTGTCGTTCTCAACAATATACTTGAGTGTGATGCCTTTCATCTCCTTTGAGTTACGGTCTACAAAATAACCGTCTGCTATCTCAAGGAAATATGTGCCGTTCTCGGTTACGGGGGTGTCAAGCAGAAGACCACCCTGATTCTGTTCGGCAAGAGAACCATCCTCTTTAAAGTTTGTGAATGAGAAAGGAATAGTCTCATCGCTTCCCTCCTTGTAGAGTTTTGCCTCCTTTGAAGTATCTACGGTTGTGGCAATGTTGCTGAATGTGAAAAGGATGTAGCTCAACGATTCAACCTTTGCACCATCAGCTGGCTCAACGCTTACAATAGTTGCAGCCGCAGACGAACCAATGTGTGTGTATGAGTAGATGCTGCGTATCCATCTTCCTTTGATTGGGTGTTTGTAGCTCATAGCCTCGGGGTTCAATAGAATATCACCTGTTATGATGAGGTCTATCTCAATATTGTCTACCGATGTCAAATCTTCGTCAGTGGTGAACTTCAAGGTGTTCTTGTCAACCTGTACGCAATTATATACGCGGTCAATCTCGTATGTACGGTCCATACGCTGGTTGCCCTGTATTGTGAGGCTGAAATCATCTGTCACAGCGATGCCCTCGTCGCAAGTGATTGTGAACTCCCTGAGGCCCTGTACGTAGCTTCCGTCCTCGGGGGTGATTGTTGCCTTTGGATATTCGCGCACCATATACACTGCGGGCAACACCATATCGTCGGCCTTGTTGGCATAGCAACCGAAGATGTCGTTGGCAGCAGAGTAGTAGAGTGTGCTGTTGCCGTTCTTTATCGTTGCCTGTCCGTTCGCTACCGAAACGCTCCATACTGCGCCCTCGGCAGGCATCTCTGTTGCAAATGCCAGCTCTCCGCTGTTGCCGCCAAGGTACATATATCTGTTCTCTGCATCCTGGATTGTGTAACCGCCGGCTGTGCTTGTGAATGTGAATGAGTTGTATGCAACAGTCTCGACATACTTGTCATATGTTCCTGAAATTGTGCGGCTCTGAAGGTTGCCCTCGGTGGCAGCGAAAAGGAAGTCGGCAACGCTGTCATTGGCAACGAACGCATATTTCTCTCCGCTTGCGATTGATGTGGCAGGTACATAAGGCTTGGTGGGTGATACAATGTATCTTGCCTCTACAATTTCACTCTCATACACTGTTTCACCGTCTAATCTGGTAGCCATTACCCTTACGGTTGTAGACTCCTTTAGCTCGGGGTACATTGCATATGTTTTTGAGGTCATTGTAGTACCGGTGGGTTGTAGCACAGTGGCGCCTGTCTCATCCTGTGAAAACTCATAGGTCGGGTCTGTTCCGTCCAGTGTGTAAAAGAGTGCAAGTGACTGGTCCTTTGTCTCTGTGGTGGCTGTGACCTTGTTCTCGTAAAGTCCTGCAGGGACAATGAATGTAGGCTCTTCAATATCTACCATATCTGCGGGCAACTCATACTCGACGGTGATGCTTTTTACATAATATGCACGCTGTGTTGCTGTCCAGTTGATGGTGATGTCGCCGTTTGTGTCCTCGCAGTCGAATGTGTAGGCTGCATCCGATGTCTTGGGTGCGTAGGCCGCTGATGTCTGGCTGCCCACGGTGATGGTAATCTTTGCATCGCCGCTGGCTGCAATACTGCTGTTCACGGTTACGCTCTTTATCTTGTAGCCGGCAAAGGCCGATGTGCCCAGTTCGTATGATGTGTTCGGGCTGTTCTTTGAACCAATCTGTATACCTTTGGTTGCGCTCCAATCAATGTAGGTAGCACCGCTTGCGTTCCACTCGATGTCGCTGAGTGTCAATGTGCCGGCATCTGTTTTAAGTTCTCCTTTTGAAAATGTGTGTGTGTAGGTCTCGGCGTTTGCAGTTGCAAGAACGCAGAAAATTGTGAAAAGTGAAAGTAGAATTTTTTTCATATCTGTTTACTGTTTTTTGTCATTTTGTTTACAGATGCAAAGTTAGCAATTTATTGGCACATTTCAAGGTGGTGAATGTGTTAAAAAATCATTGCGTTGCAAATTGCAACACAATGATTTTTTGAATTATAGGACTTTTTCTATCATTTCAGCCATTTCGGGACCTGCGCCGGGGGCGTGTGCCGAAACGATGCATCCGTTCTTGTCGATAATGATATATCTCGGTACTCCCGAGATCAAGAAGTCGGTCTCAAACTGCGATTGCACCTCGCAGTCGGGGAACAGATTGAGCATCTGCTGCATGTTGTTCACTTCAATGGCCCTGAGCCACATCTCCTTGTCCTCGCTGCGGTCGATTGAAACTGTAATGAAGCAGATGTCATCGCGGTGCCTGTACTCGTTGCGGAGTGCAATGAACTTTGGCATGTTTATAATGCAGCTACTGCACCAGTTGGCCCATACATCAATGACAATTACCTTTCCCTTGAACTCGGCAAAGGTATGTTCCTTGCCTTCGGTGTCCTTCAATGTTGAGATTGGCGCCGGCTCTCCCTGCATAATGCGTGAGGCTGCTTTGTAGAGTTCAAGCACTTCCTGCTTCAACCTGCATTCTGCAACATTCTGCTCAATCAGTGGCTGGATGCTCTTTAGCCCGGCACTGCAGCCGCTGTTGTTCAACGGGAATTTCAAGCGTTCAAGGTATTCCTTGTGTATGGCATCGTTCTTGCACGAGAATATCGCACGCAGTTTGTCAAAGTCATTTTCGTTGAGCGCCCTGATGGGGTAGAACACTGTAGCGGTCACACCATCGCGTGCTTCGTTGAAAGCATGTCCCTGTTGCATTGCAAGCAGAGTGAAATAGTGGTCAACGAACTTGCCTATTTTCTTTTTTGAAGCAAAACCTGTAACAATACCATTATCGAGTGGCAGGTCAAAGCGATGCTTGGGCAGTTCATAGATGTCAATGTTCTTGCCGCGGCATTTGAACATATATTCACCACACTGCCACACATAGTTGCATTGGTTCAGTATGTGCAGTTCTCTTTTATATTCAGGTGTGGCCAGCCTTATTGAATCGTAAAGCGCAATGATCTCTTTTGCCTGCCCTGACAGCTTTTGCCATACACTATCTATGCGTGCAGCATTTTCTATATCTTCTTTGGTCATGTTGTCGGTGCGGTCATTGCTATCGGTGCCCTTGACCGGATTGCTTGTGACAACAGTCTTGTCACAACTCTCCGCTTTCTTGCACGAGATTGCAGCAATGGCAAATATGATGACCAAAAGATAACGCTTCATGACCACTTCGTGTTACTGTCTGTTTATGCCATAGGCAATGCCCTGCAGGTCAATGCCATACTGCTCCTTCATGTATTTCACTACAATCTCATACTTCTCGGTGAGCATGGGGTAGAGACTCTTTGGATAACGCTCCTCGAACTCCTCGGGGGTGAGCCACATGGCGTTCTTTATGTATGCTTTGAAAAGGTCATACTGCTCGTATTTGCCCTTTTCCCAATAGTAGCAGCTTGTAATTGTTTCCATTGGTCGCCACACCTGTTTCAACTGTCCTGTACCGAAATTGTCGTTCGGTACATCTAAGAAACCGAGCTTGTACTTGTAGTTCTCCTTTGATTGGTCCTTGTGGTCCATTTTCTTGTCTGTGCTGAAATCAAAGCCCGTCCAGAACTCATCGGGTGAGGTTATTTCACCCTTGCTCATGGCGTTCTTTATTGCCTCAATCATAAATACACAGCGCAACTGCTTCAGTGCATACTCGGTATCGCTTCCGTTGATTATTTCGTCCTTAAAGCTGATTGCCCAGTTGTCGAAATTACCCAATTTAATTGTCTTGTATGGGTCAAGAGTAGTGCCACCAGCATTCTCGCCGCTGTCCTCGCCAAAGTCGCGTGGCTCTGTGCGCAGGTTATGGATCATGTATATCTTCACGGGGAACGATGACTTTGCAAAATCCTGGCTTATGTTCGGGAAGATATAGTTATAGAAATAATCGACATAGAAAGGCAAGTGCTCCTGTGGCAAGTTCCATGAGCGGGCGTTTCTCTCATGCTCATAGCCGCCCACATAGATGTCGCCGGTACCTACCGAAGCCCAGTCGCGGTTAAGGTCCTCCTCGGTAATATCCTTATAAATAAGGTATACACCATACTCCTGCTTTATGTCATAGATAAGCGAGTCATACTTGGATGTACCTTGTGGAAAACCGCCACGAATCGGTGAGTAGTTACCCGATGGTACAATCTCATCATCTTGGCATGCGCTGAATGATATAAGGCTTGCCAATATTATTGTAATTGTCAATAGATGCTTTTTCATGGTATATATACTCTAGTGTATGTGTTACTGTGCAGTTCTCTTGCCGGGCAATTCATTTTGCTCCAGGCTTGCATTGCTCTGCAGTGCCTCGTCGGGGATAGGGATGGTGTATAACAGGTCGCCTTCCTGTAATGTGTAGTTGCTGCTCTGTGACTCATTGTCGTGCCATGTGTGTGTGATGGCAGGCATGCCCCAACGGCGCAGGTCGAACCAACGGTGACCCTCGTAGCAGAGCTCGCGGCGGCGCTCGTCACGGACGAACTGCACCAGCTCGTCATTGCTGCCGAATTCAACCTCTTCAAAGTCCTCGGGGTCGAAACGGTTCTCGAGCAGGGTGTTGAGTGCCGCTGTTGCCTCCTTGTCTCCGCTACCGCCAAGCATGGCCTTTGCCTCGGCATAGTTGAGGTAAGCCTCGGACAGGCGCAGGCAACGGCCGAATGTGCCTGTTGCTGTAACCGGCAGATAGTAGGTTGTACCGATGTTCACCTTGCCGAATGGCATTGTCATCTCACCACCTTGTCCGTCGGGAGCCTGTACAATGTAGTGTGTGAGACGCAAGTCCCAGTCAAGGTAGCTGTCGAGCAGGCTCTGCGATGCCTGGAAGTAGGCATGCATCTTCTGTCCCGAGATAGAACTTGTTGTGTTTGCATAGTCGTATGCCCACTTGAACATGTCGGTTACATTACCATATGGCCAGATGGTCTCGCTGCAGCTGTAGGTTGGCATGTTGAGGTATGTCCTCACAGTTTCTCCCTTGTCATTCTTGCCTTCGAGCGAAACATCGTTCAGGTCAAGGAGCTTGAAACGCTTGTCGTCCATGACCATCTTTGCATATCGGGCAGCCTCTTCCCAGTTCTCCATGTATAGATAGGTACGTGAGAGCATGAGCTGTACCATTGGGAGGCTGGTGCGGAAGTTGTCGCTCCATTGCTCGCTTACTGGCAACTCCATGTATGTAGCCTCGGCTGTGTGCAGGTCGCTCAGAATCTGTGCATAGACCTCGGCAACGGTTTTTCTCTTGAGATAATCGTCGCTTGGCTCAATACCGCTCTGCAACTTCAAAGGCACGCCAAGTGCTGTTGAGTCGCTGTTATATGGCGCGCCGAAGATATTTACAAGGTTGAAATAGTAGAAACCGCGCAAAGCGTATGCCTGGGCCTTGACCTTGTTCTTGTTGTCCTCTGTGTCGTTGACATTGGGCAAGTAGTCGATTACGGCATTCGCTCCAAGGATTACCTCATAGTATGACTGGTACATGTTTGTGTGTCCGGCACCGGCCTTCTCCATCATCTTGAACATGTCGGGCTGCCAAGTGTATGCAGCCAAATATTTTTCAGCCTCGAAACCATCGGTAGGTGTCTGATAGGGTGCTGCCTCGATATCATCGTCAAGCAGGTTCAGGAAAATATTGAAACCGGTCATGTCATTGCGCTGATATGCCTCGCCAAGCAACAGCTCATTGAGTGAAACCGCATCTTTGGGCACAAATTCGCTTGTAGAGTTCGGTTCAAGGAAATCGCCGCATGATGTTGCCGACAAGAGAGCGACGGTAGTAGTAAATATGCTGAATATCTTTTTCATAACTTCAAATTCTTATAGTCCAATACCAAGTCCAATTGAGTAAACCCTTGGCTGTATGCAGTTGCCAAGCTCAGGGTCATATCCCTTCCACTCCTTGCTTGCAATGACAAACAGGTTATTGATGTTTGCACTGACCGATACGCGTGAGAGACCTACCATCTTGCAATACTTTTGCGGTACATTGTATGAAAGTGAAATCTGTGTACAGCGCAGGAACGAAGCATCCACAACTCTTGCATCAGACTGTGACCACATTGAGTAGATGTTGTCATACTGTCCGTTTGGCAAGTTGAGGTTGTAGAGGTCACGTACCGATGTATATAGTGCCGGAATGTTGGTGTAAGCCTCATCGCCGGGCTGTTTCCAACGGTCGTTCAGTTCCTTTGAAAGGTTACTGTAAATATCGGGCATCTTGCCATATGTAAATGTTGAATATGGGTTAGGCAAACGCTTGCTTGCTCCAAATGATGCAGCAAAGTCAATGCCCAGGTTGAAGTCCTTCCAACGGATTCTGGTGTTGAAACCACCCGAGTAGTCAGGCTCGTTCTGTCCCGAATATACAAGGAATGTTGTGGGATCCACGCTACCGTCACCGTCGACATCGTCATATGTGGCGTTTGCAAATGTGGGGTAGCCGTTTGTGGGGTTAAGACCGGTGAACTGGTATGACCAGAATGCCGAGAGCGGATAGCCCTGCTTCAACGGACGGCTGCTGTTACCCGAGAGGAAGTCATAGTGTGTAAGCTCATCGGCTTTTGCTGTGCGGTCATCAGTCTCTGAACGGTTCCAGTTCTTGCTGGCGTTCATACCCACTGTCCATGCAAAGTCCTTGGTGCGTATCGGTGTATAGTTGAGTGTAAACTCCAGACCCTGGTTGGTGATGATACCACCATTGAGCGGCATTGACTCCATACCATACTCCTGTGCAATATCCTGGCGGATGATGGCATTCGAGCGGCGGTAGTAGTATTCAAAGTTCATTGTCACGCCAAACAGTGCCATGTCAATACCAAGGTTGGTCGATTTTGTGCGCTCCCACTTCAACTGGTTGTTGGGGAGGCTTGATATTGTCAGGTAATACTCGTTGTAGCTGCTGTGCAATCCCTGGTAGCGTACAATCATCTCGGGGCTGAGTGAATTCACCACATTACCCTGGATACCGTATGTCGCACGCAAGTTGAGCTGGTCGATCCAAGGAGCATAGTCCATCATGAATTGTTCCTGTGCCATCTTCCACGATGCACCGAATGACCATGTCGGGTCGAACTGCTTGTTCACATCCTGGCCAAAACGGTTAGACGCATCTGAACGCACATTAATATTGATGACATAACGGTTCTTCAGTGAGTAGGCCACCGTTGCATAGAACGATAGATAGTTCGTGAGTGTCGATGTCTTGCTCCAGCCACCATTGTACAGCTGTGACAATGCACCCCAACCAATTGAAACATCACTGCCGATAGGCTTAAAGTTCTCGGGCAGGGTGGGTGATACAAGTATCTCGCCACGCTCTGGTACATATCCCCAAACGGTGTTACCCTCGCTGCTTCCCTTGCTTGAGCGTATCTCCATACCAAGCATGGCATTGAGTCTGTGCTCCTCGTTGAACTCCTTTGAGAATGCCAGACGGTGAGATGTGCTGTATGATACAGTCTGCGAGTTCGCCTGCTGCAAAACGCCACCATATGGCATCAGTGCGGCATTGTATTTGTCCGAGCCTGCCTTCTCTGTACCATATGGGAAACCACGGTACAACTGCTCAACCTGTGATGTCTTTTCGCCCGCATAGCTCTCGCTGGCGTTGTTGTTGAGTGACATGCTGGCAGTTCCCTGGTATGTGAGCCAGCTGAGTATCTTGTAGTTTACATTCACCGAAGCATTGAATGTCGTACCGGTATTCTTTGAGAAACTGTTCTCCATCTCGTTGAAGATGTTGTATGAGTACTGGTTGTGACCGCCGAGCAGGGTGTTGTACTGGTAGGTGTAGTACTTTGAATAGTAGGTCGGCGAGCCGTCCTCCTCGTATGCCGGGATGGCGCGGCTGGTGTTCATTGCATAGTTGTATGGATTGACTCCGGCACCGTAACCGTCGGAGTTTCTGATGCTTCCGTTGAGCTGTGCGCTGATTGAGAGCCTGTCATTGACATTGCTGTTGATGCTTAGGCGGGTTGTGAGTTGGTCGTTCTGGTTGCCAACCTCGTAACCGTTGTTCAACTGGTAACCCAATGAGGCGTTGTAGGTATATTTGTCTGTACCGCCCGAGATACTCAGGTTGTGGTTGTTGCTGACAGCATTGCGTGTGAGAAGGTCGAACCAGTCGGTGTTCACAGTCTCAAGGCGCTGCAGATAGTACGAGAACTCATCCTCGGTAATCATGCGCTTGTTGAACATCGCCATCAGACCCTCGTATGTGTATGTCTGTGGCAGGGGTTCCTGCTGGTAGCGCACGCCGGCCTCATAAGCCTCTTTGCTGAACTGTATGCGCTCGTATGAATTCATGAAATCATACATATCGTATGTGGGGCGCTCTCTTATTGACATGTTCGCGTTGTAGTTCACGCTGATGCGTCCCGGTGTTCCCTTCTTTGTGGTGATTACAATGACACCGTTCGAAGCCTTTGAACCATATATGGCAGTTGCCGAAGCATCCTTCAACACTGTGATATTGTCAATGTCTTGTGGGTTGAGCCATGAAATCTGGTTACCGATGAGTTCCTTCATGTCCGATGTCAGCGCTGCACTGATGTCAATTGACAACGGGTCTTCCTGGATTACACCATCAACAACCCACAGCGGGCTTGTGTTTCCAAGGATTGTAGATGTACCGCGGATGGTGATTTTTGGCGATGCACCGACACGGGCCGATGTGTTTACTACCGACATACCGGCAACCTTACCCTGCAACATCTGGTCCACACTCTGATAAGCCGGCATCATAATGTCATCGGCCTTTACTGTCGTGAACGCACCAACCATGTCCTTGCGTGGCAAGCGGGCATAACCATCCTCTACAATAGTGACCTCCTCGAGCAACTCGTCATCGGGAGTCATTGTTATATTGAACGGCTTGTCAATGTTCTGGGCATTCAGCTTGATTGTCTGATCCTTGTAGCCAAGGTAAGTGAAGGACAATGTCAATTTGTCTTCTTCGTTGAACTCGATGTCAATCTTGAAACTTCCATTAATGCCCGTGCTTGCGCCTTTGAGCATTTTCTTGTCTTTCTTTACGATGACATTCACTCCTGGCATTTCATATCCAAGCTCGTCAATAACAGTACCAATTATTGCTTGGCTCTTTTGCGCATAAAGGTCAATGCTGCAAGTGAAGCATAGCAAAAGGCACAACAACCTGATTATTGTAAATCTTGCTTTCATAGTGTTAAATGTTCGCAATCATTGAATGTGTAAAAATAATACTTTTAATTTTTTATTTGCAAAAAAAAATTGAAAAAGTGTTGTTTGATAACGAATTTACTACAAATGTTGTATAAATTTGCAAAAAAAGATTTAATTTTTGATGAAAGATAATAATGCAGAACTTTTACCTCTTGTAAATGAGGAGGGTCAAGTCGTCGGCTGCGCTACGCGCGGCGAGTGCCATGGCGGGGCAAAACCGCTGCACCCGGTGGTGCATCTTCATCTCTTCAACTCGGCAGGCGAACTCTATTTGCAGCACCGCCCGTTGTGGAAGGAGATACAGCCCGGCAAGTGGGATACCGCCGTTGGCGGACACATCGATTATGGCGAGGATGTAGGCGATGCCCTGCGTCGCGAACTCCGCGAGGAACTGGGCGTTGAAGAGTGCGAGCCAAGGCTCTTGAATAGCTATGTCTTTGAAAGCGAGCGCGAAAGGGAATTGGTGTATGTCTATAGCGCGGTGTATGATGGTGCTGTCGCTCCAAGCGAAGAACTTGATGGCGGCCGTTTCTGGAACATCGATGACATCAAGGTCTCAATGGGTAAAGGAGTCCTCACTCCAAACTTTGAACAGGAGTTCTATAAAGTGATGGAGTGGATGGGGTTATAAGAAAGATTTTTGGGTTGTTTTAACCCGATAACAGGATTTTATTGATATATTTACAAAATGAACTTTAAATAAAAAAAATGAAACAAGTTGTTGCTGCCATTATCATGCTATTGTGCGCTTTTACAATAAACGCACAGGTAAAAAGTAAATCTCCCACAAGAACAATCAATTATTCCAACGGGGATCGCTATGTAGGTCAGACTCGCAACGGTCAAAGACATGGAAAAGGAATATATTATTGGGCTGAAGGTGACAAATATGACGGTGAATGGACAAATAATAAAGAAAACGGGTTTGGAACAAAAACATATGCGAATGGCGATTTCTATATAGGAGATTGGGAAAATGGGATTATAAACGGCGAAGGAATTTACCACTGGGTTGATAACGGCCAATATACAGGAGAATTTGTCGATGGAAGACGCTCCGGAAAAGGAACGATGCTATATGCCAATAAAGAAAGGTATGTAGGGGAATGGAAGGATGATAGACGCACTGGCAAAGGCTTGATGTTTTATACCAACAATGACAAATATGACGGAGAATGGGAGAATGATGTGCGCTCAGGTAACGGTATAATGTATTACATCAATGGAGACAAATACAAGGGCTCTTGGGTCAATGATGAACAACACGGGAACGGTGTTTATGTATGGAGCAACAAAGACAGGTACGAAGGTGAATTTACTTATAGTATAATAAGAGGTACGGGAATAATGTACTATGCCAACGGAAACAGATACGAAGGACATTTTGAAAACAACGCGGCAAACGGAAAAGGAGTGTTTGAGTGGGCTGACAAAAGCAAGCACCATGGCGACAAGTATATCGGGTTTGTAAAAGACGCAGAACCCAATGGAAAAGGTATATACTATTTTTCCAATGGGGATGTTTATGAAGGTGAATTCAAACTAGGCAAGCCCAATGGTTATGGAGAATACAAATATAAGAATGGAGATGTTTACGAGGGGGATTGGCTAAATGGTAAACGCCATGGATTTGGAAAATACTTCTATGCAACCGGAGACTATTTCGAAGGTTATTATGTAGATGGCGAACGCACCAAGAAGCAGAGGCGTAAGCTAAAATACTGAGGTTTTTTGAAATTATGTAAATTAATGTGAGTTCAATATAAGATATGTAAATCAAATAATTACAAAGGTTTTATCCTACTTTTTGTCCACCTTGCCCAATTTGGACAAATCATAAAAATAAAAAAGAGGAAAATTCTCTCGAATTCTCCTCTTTTGTCCAATCGTGCGCGTGATAGGACTCGAACCTACACGTCGCAAAACACCAGATCCTAAGTCTGGCGCGTCTACCAATTTCGCCACACGCGCGACTGTTTTTTCTCTTTCGGTTGCGAAGGTAGTACAAAAAAATGAATTATAAGCCCTATTTCTCCTCTTTTTTATTTTTGGAGAGGAAAAATAGGGCTTTTGCATTACTCTTCGTCGAAAAGTGAAAGCTGCTCGCCGGTTTCGGTTGCAACTTCCTCGCCTTCGGGCTCTTCTATTACCTCGGGCGGTGGCGGGAACTTGGTAGGTTCAAGTTCTATAATTTCGTCAATCTCGTATGTCGTGAGTCGCTTGCCGCGTGCCTTGTAGCTCTTGACGCCAATGAACTCATCGACCTCTATTACAAGCGGCTCGCGGAAGTTGTCGTTGCCGCCGAACATTACCTGTATGCGTGGGAACGGTGTCTCGCTGAACCATATGAGCTGGTTGTCCTTGTTCTCGCCAAGGCAGTTCTGGCGGCGAGCACCGGCCTCAAGGGTGAATCGCTTGATGTAAGGATAGCCCTGTTGTGATGCATCGTAGAGAGCTGCGCTCCATACCTTGTTCGGGTCGAACTTCTCAATTACCATCAGGTCATCCTCGAAGTGGTTGTTGAGGTCAACGGGCATGATGTCGAACTCGCCGTTCTTGCGTATTGCCAGAATCTTGTCGTCGTTGTGGAACTCGCCAAGATACTCGCCGTGGTTGTCGAAGTTGATGCGCAGGATGTCGCGGTCGAACCACACCTTGCGTCCGCCAAGTGTCGAGTTTCCGTGCTTCTTCAATGTTATGCGCAGCACCTCGTTCTTGGTGAGTATGTTACCCATTGATTGCCTGCCCTTGATTGCGATGGTGCTGAAGTCCTTCTCGATAATCGAGTTCCTGAGTCTTGGGTTAGGGCGTAGCATCACCTTTATGACCTCGGCCTCGCCATTGGCGTTTGATGTGAAATATACAATCTTTGAGCCCGGTGTACCCTGTGTAAGGTCGTACTCGCGGTCGCGTGTCATGCCGGTTGCGGCAAAACGCTTTATGTAGTAGATGCCGTTCTTGCCATCGCGGTACACGGCGTTGTAGATGGTGCGCTTGTCGTTCTTCTTGAACACATCGACATGGATGATGTTCTTGCCCACGAACAGTTTCTCGCTCACCTTTACAATCTTGTACTTTCCGTCCTTGTAGAACAGAATGATATCGTCGATATCCGAGCAGTTTGTGACGAACTCGTCTTTCTTTAGTGATGTACCAATGAAGCCCTCGGCGCGGTTGATGTAGAGTTTCTGGTTTGCCTCAACTACCTTTGCTGCAACAATGGTGTCAAAGTTGCGTATCTCGGTCTGGCGTGGATAGCGTGCACCATATTTCTCCTTGAGCATTGTGAACCATTTGATGGTCACTGCGGTCATCTGTCCAAGTTGCTTGTCAATCTCGGCAATGTCTTTTTTCAAGCGCGCAATGAGATCCTCGGCCTTCTCCTTGTTGAAACGCAGGATGCGTGCCATCTTTATCTCCATCAGGCGCAGCAGGTCGTCGCGGGTGATTTCGCGTATGAAATCCTTCTTGTATGGCTCCAGTCGGGTGTCGATGTGTGCAAGGGCTGTGTCCATATCGGGTGCCTGCTCAAACTCCTTGTCCTTGTAGATGCGCTCCTCGATGAAGATGCTCTCCAGCGATGCAAAATGCAGTTGTTCGAGCAGCTCCCCTTTGCGAATCTGCAATTCAAGGCGCAGCAACTCCTTGGTGCTGTCCACCGAGCGGCGCAACAGCTCGCTCACGGTGAGAAATACCGGTGTCTGGTTGTCGATTACGCAGCAGCAGGGTGTGATGCTTATCTCGCAGTCGGTGAAGGCATACAGCGCGTCAATGGTCTTGTCGCTCGACACGCCCGGTGCCAGCTGCACCAGAATCTCGACCTTGTCC
>JAEIGA010010226.1_pt1 | contig 14215 bp, 11 predicted proteins | sample 9270691 | NCBI WGS metagenome assembly JAEIGA01 (sample SAMN17057246, study PRJNA624740) | gut metagenome | biome: biome; isolation source: fecal sample | host: Bos grunniens | place: China: Xizang | collected 2019 | reverse complement strand
TGGTACCGCACAAAAAGTTGTTGATGGTAAGTATTCTGCGAGTAGTTATATCCTTTCGTTTATTGGCTTTTTGCCTGCGGATGATCCAAAGGCTGTTATATATGTTGCCATTGATAATGCTCATAATGTAACGCAGTATGGTGGGACTGCATCGGCACCTGTTGCTAAAAATGTTATGCAGTCAATAATTAATACTATGAAATTAAAACCTACGACTGAAGGTATGCCAAAAGAATATACTTGGCTTGAACAAAAATATGTTAAACTTCCTGATGTAGTTGGTATGAATTTAGTCGCATGAAGTTCTTTTTAGTGTTGTTGGGATGTATTTCATTGTTGTTAGGCGTAATAGGAATATTTTTCCCATTACTGCCTACAACTCCGTTCCTTTTGTTAGCAGCAACCTGTTTTTTTCGTTCCTCTGAAAGATTATATAAATGGTTGTTGGGGCAAAAGTACTTAGGGAAATACATCCTAAATTTTCGAGAGCACAAAGCAATCCCTTTACATGCAAAGATTTGCTCTGTACTATTGGTATGGACGACCATCTTATATGGAGTAATTGAAGTTTTTCAAAACGAATTGCTAAGAGTTCTTCTCATAGTCCTAGCTCTTCTGATTTCCGCACATATCCTTTCCTATAAAACGTTGAAGGGCGACAACAGATTCTAAGCATGTTGTCACGTTAGTTCTTATATCGTAATCATAGACAGATTTAACCTATATGATAATCTTTGGACGCTCTATTTGAAGGGTAGTTAACATTGTGCATCCACAAAAATATTCGCCAAAATCTATAGTCATTTTGAGGTGTCCTATGAATGGCCGTTCAAAGGGTCTTTGAATGGTCATCCATAGAGTGCATGAATGACCATCCATAGCTCGCTTGAAAGGCCTTTCATAGATGCCATAAAGGCTGTTTTAACAGTCTTTGAACAAATATTGAACGAAACCTTGCGTTTCTATGGTTTTATAGAATGGTTATTGAATAGTTATTGAATAGTTTTGAATGGATTTTGATGCCGCTTGGTAATATCAATGTGAAAAAGGCTGTCCTACCAATTGGTAAGTCAGCCCTTTTAGATTTTTTGAGTTACTGCTCCTAAAATATTTAAAACCATGGCGGTGGAATAGACTCCACAAGCTCCGTCTAGATTACCTTGTCTGAAGTGCGCATTTTGCCAAGAACGTCCTGAGGGCTTTTTGCACATTAGGACACCATCTAATAGTTCTAATTGCTTTATTACCTTAAATTCTTTCATCAGTCTAAATAAAAATCACCTCGGGATGAATTTCAATGCCAAATTTCTCCTTGACGTCTTCTTGAATTTTTTCGGATAGCTTTACAATCTCTTGACCGCTTGCTCCACCATGATTGACGAGAACTAAAGCTTGTTTGGCATATACTCCGGCGTTTCCCACTTGCTTCCCTTTCCAACCGCATTGTTCTATCATCCATCCGGCAGGAATTTTTATCTTGTTGTCTACTTCATAATAGGGCATTTCCGGATAATGAGCAAGTATTGGGTTGAATACCTCTCGTGAAACGATAGGGTTCATAAAGAAAGACCCGGCGCTTCCTATTTCTTTGGGCTCCGGAAGTTTATTTCGGCGAATGTTGATGATGGAGTCTCTGAGCTCTTTGGCTGTAATGTCCTTATTGAATATATCTTTTTGTAAAGCCCCATATGTTAAATTAGGAACAAAAGAACTAGAGAGTTTATAATGTACATAGGTGATAATGAAGCGGTTTTTTAATTCTGCTTTGAAAATGCTTTTTCGATAACCATATTGGCATTCATCATGGGAAAAAATACGTTCTTTTCCAGTAGCAATTTCTATAGTTTCTACGGCTTCAATGTATTGTTCCACTTCAGTTCCGTAAGCTCCAATGTTTTGAATGGCTGAAGCGCCCACCTCTCCAGGGATATAAGATAGGTTCTCTAGCCCATAGTGGCCTTCATTGACGCACCAACCAATAAAGCTATCCCATTCTTCGCCTGCACCAACTTTGAGAGTGACACTGCCGTCTTGGGCGGATAAAATTTCTTTTCCTTTAATGCCAGAATGAAGTATCGTACCTTCAAAGTCCTTAGTGAAGAGCAGATTGCTTCCACTACCAATATGTAACAATGGTTCTTTTATAATGGATGGCAGGCAACTGCGTAATTCTTCTATGCTATTGTATTCAATGAATCTCTTACACTTTACATCAATGCCAAATGTATTATGTGGGAGTAGGGAGTAGTGGGATATATCTTTCATCTTGTTAATTCTCAAATCTTACCAGTTTCCAGTGTTCTGCTTCGCGAAGGAAATAGAGTTTACAATTCATACCTCCGGAAAGGCTGCTGAGCACCAATACTCTTTCTGAGGAGTCTGAGGGCTTCTTACCATAGGTGATGTTCGTAATCATGTCGGAAGGCAGAGAAGGCTTAAATTCATACCATTGTTCAATATCTAGGGTTCCTTCAATGTCTTCGCCCATATCTTCATCGTAAGTCTCAAATTCTATGCTTTCGGCAATGTGCTTTCTTTGGAATAAAGAATCAGTAACAAATTCTTTATAGAAATGATAGAAATTGCTATCCACACTCATCTCTATATTATGTTCTTTGAGTAGAGCCAGTTGCCAAAGTGTGTTGTTCCGCTTGAATGTATATTGTTTGATAGTTTCGTTTGTCAAGTCGATGCAATCAACAATAACTTGGTTTACAGATGTATCTTTTTCTATACCTGCCTCATTGGCATTGTAGAAAATCATTGTATAAATATCCAGGTCGGCATACAAGCGGTTGAAAGTCCAATCTTTCTTTTGTATTAAAGAGTCTTTTCCACCTATAATATATTGAAGGGGGAATTTGATGCGGGCCTTCTGAAACTGCTGCTTCTCCATAAAGGCATAAATAAAATCATCAAAAAGCTCATCAACTGCACGAGGGGGAGTCTCCTCTTCCTCTTCTGTCTCGCCGACTGCTGCTGTCGTGTCTGCTCCTTCTGTAATGAGGCTATCAGTAGGAGCCTCTTCTTGAATAGAAGTGCTTTTTTTGCGGCTTCCACATGCCATAAGGAAAACTAGCAAAAAAATAGCAAGAATAATTTTCTTCATATTGGTATTCATCTCTTTCGCAAAGGCAAAATTACACCTTTTCTATGAGACGAGCAGATTTATTTGATAAGAAAACTGTATCTTTGCACCGATTTTAGAATAACGACAATAAAACCATGATACAGCAAATCCAAATGCTGATGAGCGAAGTGGAAACTTTGCAAGCAGCAAATGAAAAAGAACTTGAAGCTCTTCGCATTAAATACTTGAGCAAGAAAGGCATCGTCAACGATTTGATGAACGACTTCCGTAATGTTCCGGCGGAGCAGAAGCGTGAGGTGGGAATGAAGTTGAATGAACTTAAGAATGCCTTGCAGGAGAAACTTAATTCTATTCGTCAGAATCTTGCTACACAGGAGGATGATTATAGCGATTTGGACTTGACTCGCACTCCTTATCCCATCAAGCTCGGTACCCGCCATCCTTTGTCTATCGTAAAGAACGAGATTATCTCGATTTTCTCACGCTTAGGCTTTTCCATGGCTGATGGCCCGGAGGTGGAAGATGATTGGCATGTATTTGGCTCAATGAACTTTGCCGACGACCATCCGGCGCGCGATATGCAAGATACTTTCTTTATTGAGCAGCGCCCCGACATCGTATTGCGCACTCACACCAGTTCGGTACAGAGCCGTGTGATGGAGCAAAATCAGCCTCCCATTCGTGTGATTTGTCCGGGACGTGTGTATCGTAACGAAGCTATATCTGCCCGTGCTCACTGTTTCTTCCACCAGGTAGAAGGCCTTTATATTGATAAGGATGTATCTTTTACAGACCTGAAGCAAGTGTTGCTTACTTTTGCACGCGAGATGTTCGGTGCTTCTACAAAGATTCGTTTGCGTCCTTCCTACTTCCCCTTTACAGAGCCTAGTGCAGAGATGGACATATCATGTAACATTTGTGGTGGCCAAGGTTGTGGATTTTGCAAACATACCGGTTGGGTGGAAATCCTAGGTTGTGGTATGGTAGACCCCAATGTCCTAGAAGCTAACGGCATAGACTCATCCGTGTACAAAGGATATGCCTTCGGTATGGGTGTAGAACGTATCACAAACTTGAAGTACCAAGTGAAAGACCTTCGCCTCTTCTCAGAGAACGATGTGCGCTTCCTTGAAGAATTCATGTCAGCAAATTAATGCTAAAAGATAGGAAAGGGAAGGGGCAGTGCCAGTTATAGGCATTGCCCCTTCTTGTTTTTTTGAGTAAAATGCCCACTTCAGCTTCTTTTGTTTAGGTTGTTTCCAAAAAGGCAGAGGAAAATTTTGTAATACAAAAACTGAGCAACTGAGGTGTACTTAAAAAACAGATGAAATCTCTTTCATCCTAAACAAAAGCAGGCCGATAAAGAGGTAAGTTCTTAACCAATGGCTAGGGAAACGGTGGAGTATAGAAAAAAACTTTCTTATTCTTGTAACAAAACAAGGTGCTCTTCGTTAATCCTTTCAGAAAGGCAGATAGTGAATGTGCCGCTGGTGTCAAAAGATAAAACAAAAGATGTGTCCATCAGATAAATACGAGGTTGTAGAAGAAAAAGCAGAAGTGCTCCCCCTGGCATTTCAGCGGCTAGGCACGGCTTTGCATCGTATGGCTCGTACGCTGATGGGCAATGCAGATGATGCTGACGATGCTTTACAAGAAGCCTTTTGTCGTCTCTGGCCCCGCCGAGAGAAGATAAAAAGCGAGGAGGAGGCTGCCAAATTGCTCACTACTACAGTAAAACACCTCAGTGTTGACCTGTTACGACAAAGACAGACGCGGAAGGCTGTGACGCTGGATGAAGAGCGAGATGCTGTCCCTGACCTGGAAGATAACTTGCAAGAATGTCGCGAAGAGCAGTATCGCCGAGTAAAAAGACTGGTAGAAATAAAACTGACACCTTTGCAACGTGAAATATTACATCGCCGCGAGATATTGGGAGAAGCTTATGAACAAATAGCTGCAGATATGAAGATGCAACAATCTGCCATCAGGACGCAGTTGTCGCGCGCAAGAAAGACCATAAGAGAATGTTATAAAAACAATGACCTATGAAACCGGAAAAGTACACTGACCAATATTGGGAAATGCTCATACAACGCTACTTCGAGGCAGAAACAACGGAGGCAGAGGAGAAAAAACTGCGTAGCTTCCTCTCTACATCCCCGGGTCTTGACTCTCGCTATGACGAAGTGCGGGCGGTAATGGGATATTTGGCTGTGGGGCGTTCTTTGAATAAGAAGAAGATGGCACGTCGTCCTTCTCGTATGATTCGTACGATGCGTCATGTCGGAGTGGCAGCATCGTTGGCACTGATGATAGGCTTCGTGTCATTCTATTGGTCTGATCTTATTAGTGACCGCGAGTCTTATGTGGCCTATGTTGATGGGAACAAAATAACGGACCGTGCCATCGTTTCCCAACTGATGCAAGAATCCTTTGCTGGAGTTGGGATAGGAGAGGCCGAGTCCGATGCCGAAGCTCAACTTCTGGAAATGTTTACAATAATCAATGAATGATATATTTTGAAATTATGAAGCGTTACATCCTGATAATATGTGTATTCTTTTCCGTCCTTACTCCTTTGTGGGCGCAGGAGGGACTAAGCATCAATGCAGCTTTCGATACGCAATATACGAGGCGTAACGGAGCTAAAGAAGTTGTAGCCGTAAATGTTGCTGTGGGAAAGGCGAAGATGACGCTCTTTAAAAGTCTCACAATACCTTTGGCTACCTCTGAGAGCGAAAGTTTTGAACAATGGGTGCTTGCTGATGAGAAAATAGCGCTGGATACAGAACAAGGTACAAAGAATGGTCGCATCTATTATGCCTTTATGCGACTGCCAAATACGAAAAAAGGGCTTCATCGCTATATTTTCTATCGCAATGATGCCCTTCGAAAAGGTGCAGCTCCCATCACTACCATTATATATATAGAAGGCACTGTTACGATGGCCGACCTGCGAAAGCAATTTTCTAAATAAACATCTGAATAGAATTAATAACTTTTTAAAACCCTATAAATAATATGAAACGTATCAGTCTTTTCACTCTCCTTTTGTTTGTTGTGTCTCTAGGCTTTGCAGCCAATCCCGACACATTGGTAGATGTTCGTCATCCCGACCGCGTGATTCTTACAAAGTGCGATTCGGCTTTCACTGTAAATATTCATGGCAAGGCCGGAAACCCGGACTATCATTATAGCTATTTGCGAATGTCTGCCGATGATGCTTCCATAGATCAGCGAGCTTTAAGTTGGGATTTTGGTTTACCACTGAAAAATAAAGGCACCGATAAATCTTCCTGTATGTTTATAGGTGGAATACACTTTGGTTTTGTTACCGCAATTGGTGCACCGAAAGGTATGAAAGTGGATATGGGATCATCTTATGAGATTGGCTTCAGTGCCATCGGATACCAACAGCGTTGGGGTAAAGATGTATTTCGAGTTGCCCTGGGTTTTAATTGGACCAACTATAGACTTACAGGACACCAACATTTCTATATGAAGGAGGATGGCACAACTGCAATTGGGACATATCCTGCGGGTGCCAATCCTGATTACTCCAGAATCAAAGTGTTTAGTTTAAATTTTCCCTTGGAGTATGCGCGTAAGTTAAATAAGGACTGGAATGTAGCCGTTGCGGCTATTTTAAACTTCAATACTTATGCAAGTCTTGAAACCCGTTATCTTTTGAATGGTGAGTCACATAAAGATTTTAATAAGAACCTTCACCAGAACCGATTTACAATTGACTTTAGAGGCTCTGTGCGTTGGAAATGTCTGGGTGCCTACGTGAAATATAGCCCGTTCAAGGTTATACGCGAAGGTTTCGGCCCCCAATTCAGTGGCCTCACTACGGGTGTTACGCTTTTTTATTAAAGGGATTGGGAGTATGCACCACCATTTGACAATGCTTGCAGTCAAATGAAAGTGGAAACTGACGCCCGTCGGGAAGTTGTAACGAAAGAGGTTCTTTAATACCTTCCGTCTTCAATTTTTTTCCATTAAGTTTACAATATCCTAACGCATATAAAATACAATGGCGTGTTCGCATCAGTTCGGCATTCGCAGTAGCTTGGGTCTCGAATGCCGGACTGATTTCTTTTGCACCATTTTCTTCATAGAAAGAGTGCGCCAGATGGTTGTATACATTTCCCGTATAATCAATCTTTTGAGGTACCTCTATTTTCCCATTTTTAGTAGGAATCAAAGTTGGGGATGCAGGAAAAGGTTGCGACGTAAGTATTTCGATGCATGCTTTTTGCCATTGAGAGAGGATAGAAAGAGGGATGAAAGGCTCTGAGCCTACTCGAATCTCTACATTCCTCGCAGAAAAATGGGTGGCACCAAGTTTACAGAGCTGTTGTCTGATTTTTTCTCGTTGAGGCTTTTCTGCTTGTTGCTTCTCTATCTGAAAAGTCTGTTTTGCTTTTCTTCCTGCTTCATCAGTAAAGCATAAAGTGTAGCCGTTTGCTACTTCTTCCAAAATAATATCTACTAAAAGTGTGCGTACGGCAGAGGGGCGTGTGAGTATTTTTTCGAATTCAGCACTGTGGTTCCTATAAAGGCGAGCCCCAACTGGGATAGAAAGTCGTTCGGCAGGGTAGAGGGTGGTTCCTTCTGCTTTGTTCACGCGAAAACCACATAAGCGCTGCTGCTGGTCAAAATAACATAAGCCGTCACCATTGGCAAAGGTAATGACTTCTTGTTGACGAGGGGTTTTTACGTTGATTGACCGAGGTGAAATCCTTTCCACCACGCCAACTTCTTCACCTAGGGATTTGGGAGTAAGGAAGGAGTGAACATCTTGTGTGCGGCCATGAAGAAAATATTCAGTAAATCCGCGATTAAAACTTTTAGAAGGATTAGGCTTAAAATTGATATGGCTTACTCCATATGAACTCCGCTCATATTCGTTGGGCCTATCAGCTATAATCTTATCAATTTGTTGTCTATAATGGGCTGTAATGTTTTTTACATAGCCTACATCTTTTAAGCGACCTTCAATTTTGAATGAGGATACTCCAACTTCCATCAAGTCCTCCAATGATGGCGTGCGATTCATATCGCGTAGAGAAAGTAAGTGCTTGTTTTCTATTAGTACGGAGCCGTTGCTATCTATGAGATTAAAAGCCAATCGGCAAAATTGAGCGCAGTCTCCTCGATTGGCAGACCGATTAAAACAATATTGTGAAGCATAGCATCGGCCGCTATAACTAACACATAATGCTCCATGTATAAATACTTCGATAGGGGCGGTCGCAGCATGACAAATATCTTGGATTTCCTTTAAAGAAAGCTCTCTTGCGAGCACAATTTGTGAAAAACCAATATTCTCAAGAAATTGTACCTTTTCAATGCTTCGGTTGTCCATCTGTGTAGAAGCGTGGAGAGGAATGGGGGGAAGGTCCATTTTCATGAAAGCCAAGTCTTGGACAATGAGCGCATCTATACCCACTTCATAAAGTTTCCACACCAAATCCCTGGCATTTTCTAATTCAGAGTCTTTGAGAATAGTGTTGAAAGTGACATAAACCTTAGCTCCAAACAAGTGGGCATATTGGCATAAAGAAGCAATGTCTTCCGTTGAATTTCCGGCAGCTGCTCTTGCCCCAAATGCCGGTCCACCAATATAGACGGCATCAGCACCATGGCGAATAGCTTCAATGCCGCACTCTAAATTGCGTGCCGGAGATAAAAGTTCAATTTTTCTTTTCATGTATCACTCACTTATCAAATTCTTAAAGATTAAGATAAATAATAAATTCTTTTCTTTTTTACCAATAGCATCCCCCTTCTACATTTTCCCAGCCTTTGGGCCTATCTTCAATTCTGGGAGAAACCCAATGCTCGTTTATAAAAGTAGCATTTTCCCAACGCTTACCTTTGATTCCAAAGAATAGTTGAGTGGCTCCTCCTATGTGGATGGCTTTCTTTCCTATTTGTTTGATGTGGGCGGCAAGTGGAAAACCATAAGCTCCACAGCCAAGAATGGCAATGTCGAAATCCATCTTGTTGATTTCCTGCTTCATCCAGTCGAGCGCTTCAAACCATGAGGAAAATTCGCAATGGCCACCAATGCTGTTTACGGCTTTGAGTGTCAGGAGTTTTTCAAAGGGAGGAAGGACATGCCCATTTTGCCAAATGAGCGTACGCTTGTTGTCATATTGCTCCCTGATGAGTTCTGCGAAGGGGCTAATCACCAATACTTTTTTCCCTTCAAACACATAATGCCAGCTTCCGTTTTCGTCAATAGGACCAAGTTCCGATAAGGGAATACGTATAGTATGTTTGAGTTCCTTGCGGAATAAAGACTCCTCAATACGCCACGAGGCTAATACGTCGCATTGTTTCATGGAAGCAATCATCAAGTCCTTAAACTGAGATAGTGTTTGAGAGTTGACTGGGAAGAAACCTGCATTATTTCCTATATGATTCCAAGTTCTCTTTCTTAAAATTTGTGAAAATGGGGGGGTAAAATGCTGTTGACTACAGCTTGGATTTCAGCACTGCCAAAGCGGCCAATCATACAGGGATGGGGCGAGGACAAAAAGTGGGCAATGCATTTTTGAGACTCATCGCGTCCAAGAGGTCGTGGGAGAACATATTGGCGCACGATGGCAATACATCTGCGGATAAGCTGACGTGTATTCATATAGGATTATCTATTAAGCATAAATTTTAAACTGATACCAAAATCTTGTGTGGTAATAGGGTAAGAACTAGATGTAAGCAAAGGCTTATTCATCTGTCTGTCATAGTAGGCTGTAATTGTCAGGTACTTGCTGAGCGTATAATCTGCAGAGAAGGAAACCTGAACAGCTTTATTTCCACTGGTGGCTTGGGTTATTGTTGTTAGAATGTCACGATTCAGTGCACTTTGGTTGCGTATAGAAAAGTCCAAACGCATGTTCAAGTCGTTACTGAAACCACGGCTGTTTGTCGTTTTTGCGTTATTTGAGGAATCATTTCCCTTTTGTGACTTCTTCACTTTTTTCTTGGGGGCAAACAAATTCAAATCATTTATCTTATATCCTACTCCAAATACAATATCATCGGAACGGGTCTCATTAATTTGTTGAGAGGTCATACTCAATGTGAGTACGCGAGTCTTGCGGAATTCCACTTTTGCAGTAAGATTATTATTGAAAGTCATATCAATTCCAATCAGAGGAGAGAATGACTCATTGATACTCACAGTAGAAATATCGTACATACAACTAGGAACTGGATTTCCGGTAGCCACATCTTGTACGAAACCAAAACCATTCATGTATTCTTGGTAACTATTGAATGTGTTATATGAACCAATGGAGTAGATGCTCTTATATCCGTGGTTGATATTAAAACTCTTAAAAATTTTCTTCATCCTTTTCAGTTTGGAAAGACCGCTATAAGATATATTCCAATTGGGGAGTAATCGAGTGAGTGCTGGGAATATATCCAGTGAGCCCCCACCCACACAATAGGTATCTAAAAACGCAGGAATCATGACTTCGGCCGAATATTTGTTGACAGTACCATTGGCGGGGTCAAATTTTTGGCCGCTTAAAGTACTCCCGGCAGGATAAGTGGCACCGGCATATAATTTTTCTATCTTTTGTTGATATTTATCCAAAGAATTGACAAAGCGTTGGAAATTCTTACTTCGGTATCCATTATCTGCTGTACCTCCCTTTTCAAATGCAGTCCCTATACTGATTGTTGTCATCGTAAAACTACCATTCTGCGTCGTAGGCATACCTTCAAACATATATTGAATGCTCTTTGCCTTATTTACATTCCTACTGGCAGATAAGTCTATTTTGAAATTTTTGAGAGGCTCAATAGTTGCTTTTATCTGCAGTTCTTCTGTCATATTTATAGTAGCAGGAGTGATAACACTATCACTTTGAAGGAGCCATCCTCTTTCTGCAGCTTTGTTGATATAATCTTCCCCTGCAAAACCGAAGGCAAAATCAAGTCCCGGTTGTAATCCACCACTACTGCGTTGTCCAAAATAGTCGCCTATATTCGGAAGGAAACCCGGAATCGACATATTGTTTGAGTTCCTATATGAAACACTGATGTTACGTACCATCATGAGTCCACGTGCAGTGTACTCCATTGCTTTATACCACCCTTGTTCTTCTTTACGCTTTTTAGGAGACACAGTGAGTTTTACTTTAGCTGTGTCTTGGGTTAGAATAAGAATGTTGTTATTGTCAATTACTTTAAAACGAATAGGGTAGCGTTGTCCGTTTTCTCTAATGGCGGTTACCTTAATTTTCTTACTCTTCTGGTTGTGGGTAATTTTTATCGTAGTATCCGACTTTAACTGAATTTCCTTTGTAAAGTTTTTGTTTTCCTTTTTCTTGGAAGAGCTAGAAGAGTTGGTTGCAAATTTTCGGTTTACCTTTTTAAGGAAGGGGGAATGATTGTATAATGTTTCCAGGTTAAAGCGGGCATTCCCATTGATAGTTCTAGAATTAGCAATGGTATTTCCCATTGAGGATCCATTATCTAATTCTGCTCCTCTGGTCCAATTATACGTAGCAGAATATTTGATATCACCGGTCAACCAATCAAAAAGAGGTATCTTATTGAGTGGTAATTTCCAAGAAGCATCAAAATTTTGTTGATAGGTCAAAGGTTCTCCAAGATGTTTGATACTATTCCAAATCGAGTCTTTCCATGCGTCATATTGATTGGGGTATAAATCCTTATTAACTGCTGTATATGGCTGCTCAATTTCGGCATTCGTGCCGGAACTAAAGTTCATGTGTAAGTTTTTGGTGAAGTCCCATCTAAGCGTAAAGCTTCTGTTCCAAAGGAAGTCACTAGACCATGTGAGAGGTATATTCTCGTTATTGAGATTTTCCATATCTCTTTCTTGCAATTCATAATAATTGCGTACGATGTCAGAGTTGAACCCGATATTTTGTGGAGCATAGTTAAAGTTCTGCTCTTTTATTATTTTAAGCCATTTACTCTTGCTCTTTATTACTTTTTTGAAAGGCTCAAAAGGCTTGAAATTTGGAGTATAGTTATAATTGAATGTCCATTTCCAATTTTGATCTTTCTCCCATGCCGTTGTTTCACCGGTAGTATGGCGGCTGCTAGATGCATATCCAATTGTAAAATTGGCAGGGTCATAAGGCATAGGTGTGCGTTTGGTGGCAATATTAAAACGGGCATTACTGATACTGAAATTTTTATTGATGACTACCTTTTCTGCAATGTTGCGTAATGAGTCACGTTCATGCTCGTTAGCCATGGCATCTAAGGCTTCACTCAACTCCATGTCTGTGTCCAAAGGATTATAACGCGGTGTCGTCCTCTCTTTGCTATATGAATAATAAATGGGAGCTTGCAATTTAGCCTTCTCAGGTAAAAATTTACCGAGCTCAAGGTTGGTGGTGATGCTGTATTGGTATAGGTTGTCATCGCGGCGTTGGGAAACACTCTCTTCCAAACCGCCAAATCCATCAGTTTCAATGTGTCCGGAGAGGTTCACTGTGGCAACGTCAGACATTTGAATGTTTAAGCTACTCTTTGCTGCCCATCCTCCTTTGTTTGAAAATTGTTGGAGGCGTAATTCATTGGCCCATACTTCTACGCTCTTTACAGAACGGGAATTGTTACGAACACCAATCATGATGGTGCGTATCTCACCCAATGAGGGATTACCCATTACGCTGATTTTGTTCGTTGGTTTGTCCGGATCATATTCAGAATATAGTTCGGCATAATTGGCCAATCCCAGAGCTTTTTGTTTATTTCTATTCTTTTTGGTTGCTGTCAGTAGGGATAAGTCAATATCAAGCATGTTCTTTTCCGGCCATACTGCTCTCGCTCCGGCATCAGATTGAGCATATTTACCTTCGGGGGTAATGGTTAAAGGTATTTCGTATTCATAGAAGTTGTTCTTATAGTCAGAACCTAAACGTATGAACAAACTGGTTTGTCCGTCTTCTAGAGTGTTGTCTTCAGGTAAGCTATTGGCGTGAGCAAACATTTGAAGGTGTTTGTAGCGTCGTAAGTCCAGGGATGTATTTTTGTAAACGGCACGAGCATCTCCAGAAGCAAGGTTTTTAACAGTAATGGACAGGGCTTGTTCATTATTTTGTAATACTTGGCTTTGGCCAGGGTCGATAACACGACTGATACCTGGAGGAATAACATAGTTGACAGGCAGTTTCTCATTGTTTTCCTCAAAATTGACGGCTGATATACTCATAGAGCCACTAATGTCAGGAACTTTTCCTGCATAAAGAGCTTGTTCATATCCTCGCCATTCTCCATGAACAAGATCAAGAGTAGCCAAACGCAATACGACAGGATTTTCAAAACCGGTCATAAACATTCGCATAAAGCGAATACTACTGAAATCATTTATTCCACCTTCACGTTTTTCGTATTGGTCAACGGGAATACGGAATAAGTACCATGTGACATCTTTCCAATTACCATCACGTGTTTTGATTCGTGTATTTCTTTGATCAACAATGAAATTCTGTCCGATGTTCATTGCTTCCGGAGAGATGCGTACGCGATACTGATAATATTTTTCGTATTCGTTGAGGGTATAGTCTTGATTGATGTCTTCTACATCTGGAGTAGTTTTATATGCAGTACTGTAACTTTCCGGAGAATGATCGGCATCTACAGAGTTACCATTAGGATTGTTGATGTATTTATACCTGTTGAGGATGGATGTTTGATTGTCGTCATAGTCAGTACCTCTGAAATAGTGATATTTATCGCCGGAAGGACTCTTTAACATGGAGTCGTATACCTCGGGGCGGACAATACCTTTAATCTGGTTGAGATAGTTTTGATAGGTGGGGAACGTAGCCTCTTCTTCACTCGTCAATCCGTTATAACCAACGTCTTGCTTCTGTCTAGAGTTACTGGAGGTGTTAAATGCATACGTAATACTATTCTGAGTTGGAATTCTTCCCCATGTGTTTTCTGTATATTGTGCCGGGTCGCCATCTGTTGGCATTCCACTTTCATAGAATTTCTTTCCATCCTTGAGGATATCTTCACTAACTTCTCCCAAGTTAAAGTATAAATCACCGGAAATGTCCGTGCCATTTTCTCTTGATTTGATAAATGGGTCCATCAACCAAAACTCAATGTACT
>JAEIGA010010225.1_pt1 | contig 14215 bp, 13 predicted proteins | sample 9270691 | NCBI WGS metagenome assembly JAEIGA01 (sample SAMN17057246, study PRJNA624740) | gut metagenome | biome: biome; isolation source: fecal sample | host: Bos grunniens | place: China: Xizang | collected 2019 | reverse complement strand
TGGTAGAGCAACTGACTCTTAATCAGTGGGTCCCGGGTTCGAGTCCCTGAAGGTGCACCATGGCCCATTGGTCAAGTGGTTAAGACAGCGGCCTCTCACGCCGTTAACATCGGTTCGAATCCGGTATGGGTCACCAAGAAAACTGCTTGACTGTTTATAAAGTCAGTGATATAATCCAATGGCTATTAGAAGCGGAAACGCTTTTAATATAAAAGATGGTGAAGAGCCATCCATATGAAGTTGGTGTTGATTGCGATGAGGGTCCACCTGTTCCCATCCCGAACACAGAAGTTAAGCTCATTTGCGCCGACAATACTTGGCGGGTGACTGCCCGGGAAGATAGGTAACGCCAACACGAGTTAGATTTCTCGACAAAAAATCACCATATTCCCCCTTAGCTCAGTCGGTAGAGCGACGGACTGTTAATCCGCAGGTCGTTGGTTCAAGTCCAACAGGGGGAGCCAAAAAAAAAGCACACCCTATGGTGTGCTTCTTTTTTGGCTTTCTTTCGAACTTGCGCAAAGAATTGGCATTTACCGTTCGTTGCTTTACCGATCGAGCGTAGCGTAGTAGACAGCCAAAGCAATGATCCGCTGCCGGTGGCCAGAGGAGGATTACTTTGTCAGCCGCGGTCGACGACGGATGATGGCACTCTGGCACTGAGGATATTCGCCAGGCACAACAAACGTTCGGATGGCCTGTTAATCCGCAGGTCGCCCCTCAAGTCCAGCAGGCGAGCCAAAAGAAGCGAATGATTTAGATGACGATCTAGCTTGTTCTGTTTTTGACATTTTTTGTTATAATGTTGAATTATATTATAAATTACGATATAATTAGTTTGAACATTTTTTTGCTTTGGCGAAAAATCAGATTATTGGAGACATATTAATATGATAGTAACGATTTTGTCGCATATTGTTGCGGGATTGTATCTTCAAAGACAAAAATATAATAGATTGGTTACGGCTTGTTTTTGGGCTGCATATGCAATCTTTTCTGCATGTATCATTTTATTTTGTGAAAATGTAATGCATGGATTTTTTGTTTTGTTTTTTGCACATGCCATTGTGTTTTTTATAACAACAATAGGCTCTATGGGAGAGAAACTCTTTTTGTTTCTTACATATTCAAACTCATTTTGTATTTGTATTGGTGCAAATTTAATTTTATCAGCTTTTTCTGACAAGGGTAATTGTCTGTTTATTTACCCAGTAGGAATAGTGATATTAATGCATGTTTTTCTATATAAATTCTTACTTCCAAATTATAAAAAATCCAAAGACTTTTTTTCTTTCAGTTGGTGGAAGCTTAATATTGTATTATTATTGTTTTTCATTCAGTTTTTGAATCAATATGCTTTTAGTATTGATATGAGTAATGTTGCTGATCAGATTTTTGATTTTGTGATTTTCAGCATTATTTTTTATTTAACCTTAATTTTGATTTTTTATTTAGTGAGAGATTCTGCTGAAGCGAATAAAATAACACATGAAAATGACAAACTGAAAAATATTGCGTACATTGACTCATTGACAAATATGCAAAATAGAGCAGCATATGAGAGATTTACCGGAGAACAAGAGTTAAACCACAGAATGAACACTGGTGCAAATTGTATCTTTGTTATACTGGATATCAATGGATTTAAAAATATTAATGATACAAAAGGACATGCCGAAGGGGATAAAATTTTAAAACAAGTGGGCAATGTTATTACTAAATATTTTGAGTCTTATAATTGTGAAAGCTTTAGATTTGGTGGCGATGAATTTGTTTTGCTGATAGAGGATATACAATTATCTTATGTCGAGAACCTAATTGTAAAGTTGAATGAAGAATTACTTAAATTAAATAATACCACATTATCTCACGGTTGCGCAGAAGTGGATTTTAATAATGCAAAACCTTTTGATGTGGCTTTAAAAACGGCTGATGTAATTATGTATTCTAATAAAGAGCGGTATTATTTGAATTTGCGCAACAAGGGATAGGCTTTTAAGATCGGTTCGTTTTTGTAAGAAATGGTGTCAAACATATTGACAATCAAACTTTCGCACGATACAATAAAAGTGCCGAAAGGCAAAAAATGCGGCATTTTGCCGACAGTAAAAAAGGGAGAAAAAGAAATGGATAACAAAAATTTGGTACGTTTTTTGCTGACATTTTTCCTGGGTTGGATCGGCAGCCTGATCATCAACCACACTGAGCTGAAGCCTGAAGGTTTCACCTCCAGAACCGGCGCCTACATTTTCCTGACTATGATCACCTTCGGCATTTACGCTCTGGTTGCTTCCGTTTGCAACCTGACCTTCGATGCTACCAAGGAAAGAAACATCGGCTACCGCAAGGACTGATCTTGAACGGATAACTTAAGGACACTACCCAACCGGGTAGTGTCCTTTTTTGCATTTATTTGGTTTGGAATGGCCATTGTTGACACGATAGGCGAAATTTCACTTGTATTTTGCCGGTTTTTGTGCTATATAAAGAACAAAGCCGATATGTCCTGTAAAGGAGATGCACAATGGACAAGATTGCAGTTTTGATTCCCTGTTATAATGAAAGCCTGACCATAGCCAAGGTGGTGGCCGAATGGAAACAGGCCTTGCCGGAGGCAACGGTCTATGTTTATGATAATAATTCTAAAGATGGCACTGCGGAAATCGCCCGACAGGCTGGGGCAGTGGTGCGTTATGAATACCAACAGGGCAAGGGCAATGTGATTCGTCGGATGTTCCGGGAGATCGATGCCCAGGTATACCTGATGACCGATGGCGATGATACCTATCCTGCCGACCGGGCCCGGGAAATGGCGGACCTGGTACTGAATAAACAGGCGGATATGGTGGTGGGTGACCGGCTTTCTTCCACCTATTTCACGGAAAATAAGCGTCTGTTCCACAATTTCGGTAACACCCTTGTGCGCTTTGTTATCAACACATTGTTCCATGCCAAGATCCGGGATGTAATGACCGGTTGCCGTGCCTTCAGCTTTGATTTCGTCAAAACCTTCCCTGTGTTATCTGCCGGTTTTGAGATCGAAACGGAAATGACCATCCACGCCTTGGATAAAAATATGAAGATCGACCAGGTGACCGTTCCCTACCGGGACCGTCCCGTCGGCAGCGAGTCTAAGCTGAACACCCTCAAAGACGGCGCCAGGGTGCTGAAAACCATTGTCAACCTGCACCGCAACTATAAGCCTTATTCTTTCTTTGGTATCATCAGCGCAGTGCTTCTGTCGCTTGCTGCCGGTTTTTTTATCCCGGTGCTGATTGCTTATTTGTGCATCGGCCTGGTGGATAAGATTCCCACCCTGATCGTCTGCGGCTTTACTGCCATTGCAGCGTTGCTGTCCTTCTTCACAGGCTTGCAGTTGCAAAATGCCGTGCAGAAGAATAAGCAGGATTTTGAACTGGAACGCATGAAAGTCAACTGGCGTTACCGCAAGATTTTGGAGAAAAAAGATGATTGATTCTGTACGCGCCTGGCTGCGGAAACACCCGCGCGCCCGGTGGTTTTACCCCATTTGGATATTGTTGACTGTGCTGGCCTTTCTGACCGCTGTTATTACAGGCGGCAGCTTCCTGCCGGGATATCTGTGCTTGTTGACACTGATTCTGTTTGTATTTCGGTCCGGGTCTGCGATCTATACGGCAACCCTGGAAAGATGCGGCTATATCAAAAAGCTTTTTACCCTGTTGGTGGCAGTGGTTACCATAGCTGTTTGTATTTTGCCCATGGATATGCTCCCACTGTGGAACGGCGAGTATCCTGCCCATCGAAATCAGTACGAATTGATGGCGGAAAATATTCTGGAGGGCCGTATTTACTTTGACTATGGTGACGAGGCGGGTCTGCTGGAACTGGAAAACCCCTATGACCCGGCAGTCCGGGACAAGGCCGGTGTCCGCTACCATTGGGATCATGCCTTCTATAACGGTCGGTATTATATGTATTTCGGCGTGGTGCCTGTGTTTTTGGCATTTTTGCCCTACCGAATTCTGACCGGCACGGCGCTGACCACTTTCCACGCCACCCAACTGTTCACGGCATTGACCATCGCAGGTATCTTCGTTTTGTTCCATTTGCTCACCAAGCGGTTCTTTAAGCGGCTGCCGTATTGCGTATATCTTGCCCTGTCGGTGGCGTTTTCTGTGATGAGCGTGTGGTATGCCACCGCTGAGCCTGCCCTTTACTGTACCGCCATCACCGCCGGCCTTGCTTTGGAAGTGTGGAGTCTGTGCTTCTTTATCCGGGCGGTGTATGTGGAGAAAAAAGAGGGCAAGCAGATCCTCCTTGCCGGCATCGGCGCCCTCTTGGGCGCATTGGTGTTCGGTTGCAGACCCACCATCGCCCTGGGAAATCTTCTTGTGATCCCAATGCTCATCACCTTTATAAAGCAGCGAGATTTTGACGGAAAGCTTTTTGGGAAACTGACCCTTGCGGCGTTGCCCTATGTGTTGGTGGCGGCTGGGCTGATGCTTTACAACTACGCCCGTTTTGAAGATCCCTTTGAATTCGGTCAGAAATACCAGCTGACGGTGGCGGACCAATCCCAGTACAGCATTGCCCTGAATGGGGAAACAATTTTGCGGATCATCAACGATTCCATGGAGAGTTTCTTCTCCTTTGGCAATATCAAAATTGATTTTCCGTACCTGCAGCCCAGCGGTGTGTTTTTCAATTTTCCCATTTTGCTCCTGATGGCTTGCGTATGCAAAGTGTCGGTGCTGAAGAATATGCACTATGCCAAGGTCTTGCCGCTGCTGGTGGGCATTGTTGTGACGGTATTGGTCATCACTGCCATGGACATTCTTTGGACACCGTACCTCCTGGAGCGGTACCATATGGATATCTATTTCCTGCTGGGAATCGGCTGCTTTATCGTGGTGGGTTTCTGGTTCAATATCTGTACTGCCAAGCAGCGCCGGGGTTTAAGTGCTGCGGTGTCCATGTTGGCGGTACTGACAGTGGTCTCTGCATTTTTACTGTGTATGTACCGCATTGGTGTATACTATCCCGGCAAAGTCAAAGAAATCGGCGAATTTTTACACCTAATCCAATAAAAAAGAACACCCCTTGTGGGTGTTCTTTTTTATTGATTTTGTTCCAAATAAATCAGCAATACCGCAATATCTGCCGGGCTGACGCCGGAGATGCGGCTGGCCTGTCCAATGGACACGGGGCGGATATCGCTTAATTTGTCTCGTGCTTCCAAACGCAGACCGGCAATGGCGTTGTAATCCAAATCCGCAGGCAGGAGCCGTGCTTCCTCTTTTTTGAACTCTGCCACTTGCTTTTCCTGCCGTGCCAAGTAGCCGGCATATTTGATCTGAATTTCTACTTCCTCCGTTACCGCCGCCGGCAATTCCGGACGGTTCGGATCAAAGGGGGCAATATCCTCGTAAGTGACCTGGGGTCTGCGGAGGAGATCTGCAAGCCTTGCAGAGTTTTCCACCGGTGTGGACTCTCGCAGAGCAAGCATTTCATTGAGTTCCGGGCTGCCGGGAACACCGTTCGCTTCCAACCGCTGCATTTCCTTGGCAACAGCGGCATACTTTTCTTCCACTTGCCGCAACCGTTCCGGAGGCACCAAACCTACAGCCGCACCAATATGGGTCAGCCGCTGATCTGCATTGTCCTGTCGATGCAAAAGCCGATATTCCGACCGGCTGGTCATGATCCGGTAAGGCTCTTCCGTACCCTTGGTCACCAAATCGTCAATGAGGGTGCCGATGTAGCTGGTGTCCCGGGTAAGGATCAGCGGGTCTTTGCCCTGTAATTTCAGCGCCGCATTGATACCGGCCACCAGTCCCTGTACTGCTGCCTCTTCATAACCGGAGGAGCCGTTAAACTGACCTGCGCCGTACAGACCGGCAATCTTCTTGTATTCCAAAGTGGGGAGCAAACTGGTGGGGTCGATGCACTCATACTCAATGGCATAGGCCGGGCGCATCATTTCTGCATTCTCCAGCCCGGGAATGGTGTGGAGCATCTGCAGCTGCACATCTTCCGGTAGGCTTGAGGAGAAGCCCTGAATGTACATCTCCTCGGTGTCCAAACCGCAAGGCTCAATAAAGAGCTGATGCCGGGTCTTGTCCGCAAAACGAACGATTTTCGTCTCAATACTGGGGCAGTACCGGGGGCCGACACCGGAAATGGTGCCATCGTACATAGGGGAGCGGTGGAGATTGTCCCGAATGACCTTGTGGGTCTCCTCGTTGGTGTAGGTGAGATAACACACCGCTTGATTGTTCAGTTTGTGGGTGGTGCGGAAGGAGAAAGGCTCCGGCGTTTCGTCACCTGGCTGCAGCTCCATTTTGGAGAAATCCAGGCTGCGCCGATTCACTCTGGGGGGCGTGCCGGTCTTAAATCGCCGCAAAGGCAATCCCAGTTTCCGCAACTGATCCCCGAGACCGATGGACGCATGCATACCGTCCGGACCTGCTGACTCCACACTCTCGCCGGTAATCACCGTACTGTCCAGATAAGTGCCGGTGGCGATGATTACCGCCTTTGCATCATAAACCGCACCCAGCTTGGTAATTACGCCGGTCACCGCACCCTTTTCTACAGTGATGTCGATGATCTGCGCCTGTTTTAATTGCAGATTTTCCTGCAGCTCCAGGGTGTGCTTCATATATTCCTGATACCGCCGCCGGTCACCTTGGGCTCTCAGCGAATGTACTGCCGGGCCTTTCCCCTTGTTGAGCATCCGATACTGGATGCAGGCCGCATCGGCCGCCAGACCCATCTGGCCGCCCAGAGCGTCCAGCTCTCGCACCAAATGACCCTTGCCTGTACCGCCGATAGCAGGATTGCAGGGCATATTGCCCACCGCATCCAGATTGATGGTAAACAGTATGGTACTGTGGCCTAACCGGGCAGCAGCCAGCGCCGCTTCAATGCCGGCGTGTCCGGCGCCGATGACGGCAACATCGCAGCTACCTGCGTAATACGTGTTCATAAAAAACCTCTTATTCTTCTGATTCGGTTTTCTTCTCTTCCTTGGGCAGCTGGAAGGGTTTGCAAACTACCTCGCACCGATTGATAGGCGTACCCAGGGCGTGGAATTTTTCCTCATAGCCGGTCATAATGCCTACAATGCCGTCCTTGTGGAGGTCCCGGGTCAGATTGTTCACCTGCAGACCGCAGGCGGCAAATTCTTCCACAGAGAACTCAAACAGGGGCGCGTTGTCGGTCTTGTAGTGGATCTCACCGCCCTCTTTCACGGTGCGGCAGTACTTGTCCAAAAAGCTCCGATGGGTCAGCCGACGCTTGGCATTCTTCTTTCTGGGCCAGGGGTCGGGGAAATTGATAAAGAGCCGATCCATCTCACCGAATGCGAAAATCTCTTCGATATTGGCTACATCCATATCAATGAAAAATACATTCTTCAGTCCCATATTCTGAGCCTTTTCCATGGCAACAACCATAGCTTCCCGGCATCGCTCCACAGCGATCAGCAGCACATCGGGATTGGCTTGTGCGGTCTCAACGGTGAACTTGCCTTTACCGCAGCCAACCTCCACCCACAGACTGGTGCAATCCGGCTTCAGCTGCCGCCAAATACCCTTGTGTTCAGCGGGATTGGTGATCCGATAGGCGCCGGTGGCCTCCATCCGGGAATCCAAATTTTTCATTCTGCGCATTCTCATAGGACTAACCTCGAATCCAAAATATTTCACTTTATAGTATAGCAGAAATCACGCATCCCGTCAAACTTTTTGTCATAAAAATACTTCTTGACTGTTTGCATAACATATTGTAAAATCGTATTTGGAGAATATTGGTCTAAAATGTAAAAATCAGTACCCATTAGGAGGATAAGAATGGATCTGTCACTTAGTAATTTCTGGAGCCAAATGACGCAGAATCCCCTGCTGTTCTTGGCAGTAGCGCTGACCTTGGGCGTTATATTGGTCAACGGCTGGACGGATGCTCCCAACGCCATCGCCACCTGCGTGGTGACCCGGTGTATGTCTGCGCGGGCAGCCATTGTGATGGCAGCGATCTTTAATTTTCTTGGCGTGTATGTGATGACAATGCTCAGCCCCAAGGTTGCGCAAACCATCACGAATATGGTTGATTTTGGCCAAAATGCAGATCAGGCGATTATTGCGTTAAGTGCGGCCATGTTTGCAATCGTAACCTGGGCCACCGCAGCATTTGTCTTTGGTATTCCCACCAGCGAAAGCCATGCGCTGATTGCCGGTCTGACCGGTTCTGCAATTGCCCTAACCGGTTCGTTCGAGGCTGTTATTTGGGCTGAATGGCTCAAGGTGCTTTACGGCATCGGAATCTCTGTGTCCCTGGGCTTCGGTTTAGGTTGGGTCGTGTGCAAGTTAGTGACGGTCTTGTTCCGCAATGTGGAACGCCGCAAAACAGAGCCGGTGTTTAAATTTGCCCAGATCGGTGGCGCTGCCTATTCTGCCTTCATGCACGGCGCACAGGACGGACAGAAATTTATGGGTATTATTATCCTGTGTTTGTTTATGGCCAACGGTCAGATGGAATTTGACGGTGTGCAGCCCCGGACCTGGATTATGCTGTTGTGCGCGCTCGTTATGGGCCTGGGTACTGCGATCGGCGGCAAGAAGATCATCAAGTCTGTGGGTATGGATATGGTGAAGCTGGAAAAGTACCAGGGCTTCTCTGCTGATTTGGCTGCTTCTTCTGTACTGCTGCTTTGTTCTACCTTCGGCCTGCCGGTTTCCACCACGCACGCAAAAACCACCTCCATTATGGGTGTTGGCGCAGTGAAGAATATCAAGGCCAGTAACTTCGGTGTGGTAAAGGAAATGGTACTTACCTGGGTGCTGACCTTCCCTGGCTGTGGCTTGATCGGTTTCATTATGACAAAAATCTTTTTGGCTATTTTCTAAAAAAGAAAGGAATATAAAATTATGGCAAAAGCTGACCGTTTCTATTTTGAGAACTTTATCCAGGCCGCAGATTGCTGCGGTAAGGCAGCTGCTTACCTGCAGGAGTGCCTGACCAACTACAAGTATGAAAACATCCAGGAAATGCTCACCAAGATGCACGAGCTGGAGCACAAGGCTGACGGCGTGAAGCACGAGATGTCCGCTGCCCTGGCAAAGGCTTTCGTCACCCCTCTGGAGCGTGAGGATATGGCCCAGATCAGCGCCAATATCGACGAGGTTGCCGACTTCATCGAAGAGGTGCTGCAGAGAATGTATGTCAACCGCATCCAGACCATTATGCCCGAGGCTATCCGGTTCTCCGCTATGATCATCGAGTGCTGCGATATGATGAAGGAAATGCTCCAGGAGCTGCAGAACTTCAAGAAGCCCAAGAAGCTTCACGAGCTGATTATTGCGCTGAGCAACAAGGAAGAGGAGTGCGACAAGCTGTACCTGGATGCCACCATGAAGTCTGCCGATTTCTCTACCGATCCCCTGGTGGTTATGTTCTGGCGTGATATCTTTGAGCGTTTGGAGAAGTGCGCTGACGCCTGCGAGCATGTTGGCGACAGCATCGAGACCATCGTTATGAAGAACAACTAATCAAAAAATGAACTGCCCCGAGGGTTTTCCCCGGGGCAATTTTTATTGACAAAAAGCATGGTAGGTGCTAAGCTAAGAAAAAACGAAAGAGGTGCAAAATATGGAAAAAGTGATTGTATTTCAAGGCGATTCCATTACCGATTGCAACCGCAACTATGAATTGGATTACTTCCGTGGCAACGGCTATGCCACCATGGTCACCGGCGTGCTGACCAGCCGGGAGCCTTATACCTACAACTGTTATAACCGTGGCATCTCCGGCAACCGCATCGTGGATCTGTACGCCCGTATCCGTCAGGATATGATCAACCTGAAACCGGACTATATGAGCATTTTGGTGGGTGTCAACGATGTGGCCCACGAATGGTATCACCAAAATGGCGTCAGCGCAGAGAAATTTGAAATGGTGTATGACCTGCTTTTGGAAGAGGTCAAGCAGGCGCTGCCCAACATCAAACTGATGATTTTAGAGCCTTTTGTCCTCCGGGGCAGTTTGTCTGACGGCGGTCCCGGCTGCTGGGCGTATATGCAAAAAGAAGTACCCCTCCGCGCAGCTGCGGCCAAGCGCGTGGCGGAAAAGCACGGCGCGATCTTTGTTCCGTTGCAGGCGATGTTCGACAAGGTCAATGCCGATGCGCCTGTTAAGGATTTTTGGCTAAAGGACGGCGTTCATCCCACCGAGGCCGGCCACGAGCTGATTAAGCGGGAATGGCTGAAAGCCTTTGAGAAAATGCAGTAAGGAAGGGGAATCACAATGGAAAAAGTCATTTTGTTTATGGGTGATTCCATCACCGATTGCAGCCGCAAACGGGAATCCGAGGATTTTAAGGGCTACGGCTATGTGTCTATGACCGTGGGCGAGCTGAACGCAAATGAACCCTATACCTACACCTGCTATAACCGTGGCATTTCCGGTAACCGCATTGTGGATGTGTATGCCCGTATGCGGATTGACCTGATAAACTTAAAGCCTGACTACCTGAGTATTTTGTTGGGTGTCAACGGTGTGTGGCACGAGTGCAACTATCAAAACGGCGTGGATGCAGAGAAGTTTGAAAAGGTCTATGATATGCTGCTGACGGAGATCCGCCAGGCACTGCCCAATGTGAAGATCATGCTTCTGGAGACCTTCTTCCTGCCAGGTTTTGCTACCCACGATGTCCCCGAAGTGCCCGGCAGACTGGAATTCTATACAAAGGAAATTCCTCTGCGGCAGGCAGCGGTTGCACGGCTGGCAAAAAAACACGGCACGGAATTTGTCCCTCTGCAGGAGATCTTTACCAAGCTGGAAGCCACAGCCCCCGGTGAGGGTTATTGGCTCCGGGACGGTGTCCACCCCACTGCCGCCGGCCACGAGATCCTCAAGCAGGAATGGCTCAAAGCCTTCCAAAAGATGAAATAACGCCCTACGGTCATTGCGAACCAGCGCGCACGCTGGTGTGGCAATTCCCATCTTAACAGAAAAGACGGATGCATCACGCATCCGTCTTTTTAATATCAAATTTATACATTGCAATCAGCAAAGAAACCAGCGTCATGGAATCCGCCATCACACCTGCTGCCGAGCCGACAAACACATTGTAGATAATCCAGAAAATGCAGGAGGGCAGGGTAATGAGCCGCAGCCACCGTTCGTTTTTCATACCATAGGAAACGGTGGTCAAAAGCTTGGAAATAATGGGCAACAAGCTGATAATGCCCTCAAAGGTAACTACACCCACCGCGATCACAAAAATGCAAAATCCGATAATCACCGGGGTAGTGGAGCGGTTTTTCTTCACCAGCTGGGCGTACAGGGTGTTCCGCACCACGGAAATGCCATCCATAATGGCCGCAGACCAGGCGCCCAGCAGGATGTACTGTAACGCAAAAATCAGCTCGGATGCTGTGCGGAAGAACATAATTTTTCCGTGTTTTTTGAATTGAAAGGAAATCAAACTGGAGGCCAGCGCCAAAAAGCCGATTCCCTGAATGATAATGTCCCAAGTGTCCAAAATTTCCACCTTCTTTCTTGACGCAATACAAGAGATATTATATAATAAGAATCGCAAACAGTCAAATTATTCTGCGGAAAACCGCGTTTTTTGGAGGTCATTATGGCAAAAGGTGGTTACGATTTTTTCCAAAACAAAGATTGCCCCTATTTTCCCTGCCACGAGGGAATGGACGAGGAGAGTTTCAGTTGTCTGTTTTGCTATTGCCCTTTGTATGCGTTAGGGGACAAGTGCGGCGGCAACTTCACTTATACCGCCCAGGGCATTAAGGACTGCACAAATTGCCTGGTGCCTCACCGTCGGGAGAACTATCTGAAAGTTCTGTCCAAAATGGACGGCATTTTGGAGATGGCCAAAAAGAACCCGGAGAATCCTTGATTTTTCATAACCTGCTTGTTATAATATAGCAGTTGTGAAATATGGAGATGTATCGAAGTGGTCATAACGGGGCTGACTCGAAATCAGTTTGCCGGCAACGGCACGTGGGTTCGAATCCCACCATCTCCGCCAAAAGGTCGCAAGGAATCCTTGCGACCTTCTTTCTTAAAATACACTTATAGGAGTGACGAATATGGAATGCAGAATTTTAGGCAAAACCGGTCTTGAGATCTCCCGCTTGGGCTTTGGCGGCATCCCTATTCAGAAAATCGACGCAGAGGGTACCAAGGCATTGATGCAAAACCTGCTGACTGCTGGGGTGAACTACATCGATACCGCCCGGGCATACACCGTCAGTGAGGAATACTTAGGCTACGCCCTGGAGGGCATCCGGGATAAGTTCATTTTGGCCACCAAGAGTATGGCTCGCACCAAAGAAGCAATGGCCCAGGACATCGAAACCAGCCTGCAAAAACTGCGTACAAATTACATTGACCTCTACCAGATCCATAACCCCAACGCCAAGGACTTGGAACAGGTGCTTGCCCCCGGTGGTGCATTGGAAGCCTTGCAGGAGGCTAAGGCTGCCGGCAAGATCGGCCATATCGGTATCACCCTCCATTCCGTTGACCTGTTCAAGCAGGCTGTGGAATTCGACTGGGTGGAAACCATTATGTTCCCCTATAACATCGTGGAGACTCAGGGTCAGGCCTTAATCGCCAAATGCGCCCAAAAGAACATCGGCTTTATCTGTATGAAGCCTTTGGCCGGCGGCGCCATCGACGATGCGGTCACCGCTATGCGTTTTATCGTCAGCGACCCCAATGTGACCGTGGTGATTCCCGGTATGGCTGCTGCCGAAGAAATCGTCCAGAACGCAGAAGCCGCCGCCAATACCGCCCCTTTAACCGCAGAGGAGCAGGCAAAAATCGTGGAGATCCGTCGTACCCTGGGTACCAATTTCTGCCGCCGCTGTAACTACTGTGCCCCTTGCGCTGCCGGTATCAATATTCCCATCATCTTCCTGATCGAGGGCTACTACACCCGCTACAACCTGAAGGAATGGGCGCAGGGCCGCTACGATGGCCAGAGCAAAACCGCTTCCGATTGTATCGGCTGCGGCGCCTGCGAAGACCGCTGCCCCTATAACCTGCCCATCCGTGAAATGATGAAGAAGACCGCTAAGGTTTTCGGAAAATAAAAATTGTAGGGGCGACCATTGGTCGTCCGCTGGCGGATACGATTCCATCCCCTTGTAGGGCCGGCGTCCCCCGACGGTCCTGATACCAGTAATAATGCCGTACTGCATTTGCAGTACGGCATTTTGCTTATTAAATCTCAATATCCAACTGGGAGATCACACTTGCGCAGCGCTTGCACAGGCCATTCTCGTCAGCTTCCGTGGAGTGCATCCAGCAACGGGGGCACTTCTCACCACGGGCCTCGGTAACACCCACAGTCAGCTTGGGCAGGTTGGTGCCGACACCGGTGGTAGCGCCTTCAGCGGCAGCTTCCCAATCACAGGAGGATACAATGAAGATCTCAGCCAGGTTCAGACCCTCGCAGGCAGCCTTCAGTTCGCTATCGTCGATGTCCAGGCTGACGTGAGCCTCCAAAGCCTTACCAATACGCTTGTCAGCACGAGCCAGCTCCAGAACACCGTTCACATCCTGACGCAGCTTCATCACCTTGTCCCACTTGGCCATGGTAGCCTCGTCCAGGCAGTAAGCGTCGAAGTTCTCGGGCATCTGGTTCAGCAGAATGTTCCGTGCATCGTCGCTGTCGCGGTGGGGCATAGCCTGCCAAATCTCATCACAGGTAAAGGCCAGAATGGGAGCGAACAGCTTTGCCATAGCGTCAACGATCAGGAACAGAGCGCTCTGTGCGGAGCGGCGGCGCAGGCCATCAGGCAGCTCGCAGTACAGACGATCCTTCAGGATATCCAGATAGAAGCTGGACAGTTCCACAACGCAGAAATCGTTGATCAGGTGGGAAACCACATGGAACTCGTAGCCGTTATAAGCCTTCTTAACGGCAGCAACCAGCTCGTTCAGCTTGGTGATTGCCCACTTATCCAGCTCTTCCAGCTCCTCGGCGGCAACCAGGTTGTTGGGATCGAAATCGTTCAGGTTACCCAGGCAGTAGCGGGCAGTGTTGCGGAACTTCAGGTAGTTCTGTGCGATCTGCTTGAAGATATCCTTGGAGCAGCGCACGTCTGCGTGATAGTCCGCAGAACCCGCCCACAGGCGGAGCATATCGGCGCCGAAGTCCTTGATGATCTCGTTCGGGTCCATGCCGTTGCCGAGGCTCTTG
>JAEIGA010010224.1_pt1 | contig 14216 bp, 21 predicted proteins | sample 9270691 | NCBI WGS metagenome assembly JAEIGA01 (sample SAMN17057246, study PRJNA624740) | gut metagenome | biome: biome; isolation source: fecal sample | host: Bos grunniens | place: China: Xizang | collected 2019 | reverse complement strand
TAGAAAGGGGGGAGGGGGTATACTCGGTTTTTCCGGAGACTCCCCAGGCTGAGCCGGTCGCACAGCTGGCCGGTCGCACAGCTGGCCGGTCGCATGGCCGCGCATCGTTGGCAAATATTGACAGTAAGGCCGCAGCGGCTCTCTTGACAAATCGGTGACAGCGTGATATAATGGAGCTGAATACATAATAGGAGGTTAATATGACAGTTAAGTTTTGGAATTTTTCAAAGCGGATCAATTCGACAGCGCAACCGTCCGATCCGGCGCTTGCTGAATTGTCATGCAGACTTAAGGACGATACGTCAATTCATGATCCGGTCCTGCAGCTTGCAACAAACAATTTCGGATATGAGTACGCATACATCGGCGATTTCGGAAAGTATTATTTCGTCCGGGACGTCGTAAGCATAGCGAACGGTCTCGTCGAGTACCATTTAACGGAGGATCCGCTCGCGACCTATAAGACGGCGATCGGTAATACTTACGCGCATATAGTATACTCTTCGACAGGCTACGACGTTAACGTAATAGATCCGAGGATCGTGACGAAGAACTGGCGGAAGGTTGATAAAAGCGGCGGATCGAGTGACTATCAAGTATTCCCGGCTTCGGGCGGCTGGTATATCCTCACCGTATTTAATGATAAGTACGTATCAGGCGGAGGGACTGCCGGCGCTTCATGTTCTTATGCTCTTAATGACGAATCAATGTCCTATGTTCGCCGCTGGCTTGGCGGCGCTTCAGTAATTAATGCAATAAACAACTTTTTAAACGGTGATCCTTTAAAATCTATATTCAGTTGTGTATGGGTACCCTATGACCTGAGTAATGTCGGCGTAGCATCTTTAAGGGTAGATATTTGCGGTCAGCAGAATCCTGATAATTTGTCCGGCTGTCGCTGGCTGTATGAATTTTCAAGTGAAACGCACACTTTATCGATTCCTTGTCATTTACGGTATACAGGCTTCAGGATGTCAGAGCCTTATACGTCAGGAAATCTATACCTTCCCGGTGTTGGAACTGTTAATTTAAACATGGGCGATTTTAAAGGCTCGACGACCATCGTCGTTCAGTATACGATCGAACATATCACCGGCAACGTCAGATATTATATCAAAACAGACGATAATCAGATCATTCAGACGATAGACTGCTGCGTCGCTGCTCAATGTCCGCTTGGTCAAACCGTAGTTAATGGCGCCGCTATTGTCGGCGGAGCGATGAGCGTCGGAACAAGCGCCGCGATGCTTGCAGCCGGCGCTGCCGGAGGCGCGGCCGGCGCTCCTATGGCTGCCGGCGCTGCTCTGTCAATGATAACCGGCGTATCTAATACGGTATTAGCGGCAAACAGACGCGAATCCTTTATAAGCGGTAATATCGGAGGACGTCTCGTTCAGACAAATCCATATATCCAACATCTTGAATTTTCTGTCTATACTGAGGATCCGGACGACGTCAACTATATCGCGGAGAGAGGTCGACCGTACGCAGGTGTAGCGCAGATCTCGTCGCTCTCCGGTTATGTTCAATGCGAGGGAGCTTCGATAAACTGCGCAGCTTCGGCCGTTGAAAAAGAAGAGATAAATCAAATGCTCAACAGCGGATTTTATTATGAATAAGGAGGTACATTATGAATTTATTCGTTCACTTACTCGAGGTCACGCCGTCCGAGATCGGCAGTCTGATCGGGACCGTAGGCTTTCCGGTCGCGTTGTCGATAGGCCTTCTGACGTATCTGTTCAGGGTACAGAAGGAACACCGTGAAGAGACAAACCAGCTCAAGGCGGCAATAACAGATCTGAGACTCGTCATGTCGCAGATACTTGAACATGTTCGTAATAAATGGGAGGACTGATATGAAAGTTTCAAAGCTTATTGAGCAGCTGAATAAAGCGCTCACCGTCAATACCGTATACGGATCCGGAGGATTCGGCGCGAGTATCGGAAATTATCCGAACCAGCTCAAACGGTATTATAATAACACGCTTGACAGATGCGGACAAAAATACGCCGATAAGGTGCTCGACGCGGGAAAGAATCCGCCGGCGTGGTGCTTCGACTGCTGCGGCTTGATAAAGGGTATTCTCTGGGGTTGGGACGCGGTTCCGAATTCGACGTACGGCGGCGCCGTGTATAAATCGAATGACGTGCCGGATTCCAGCGCGAACAGCATGATCAGCGCATGCGCTGACGCTTCGACCGATTTTACGAATATCGTTCCCGGCGAACTGCTCTGGATAGACGGTCACGTCGGTGTATACGTCGGCGACGGATATGCAGTCGAATGTACGACGGCATGGTCTGACAAGGTTCAGAAGACTGTTGTTACGAATATAAAGAAGCCCGGATCCGGCGAGAACAGCCGCAAATGGACGAAACACGGAAAAATGCCGTGGGTAGAATACGATCAGGTCCTTGAAATCGTCTGCCCGTGCTGCGGAGCCCGTTTCGTCAAGATGTAGAATTTTTAAATCTACATATTGACAATTTCAAAAATTTATGATATAGTATATTCGACGGGGGAATAACGCCGGAGATCAACGTCGTAGGACGCCGCGCGAGCCTGATCAGCTATCAATCCCCCGTCCCATTATTAAGGAGGTATTTATGAATTTATCTGACATCATAGCGCTTGCAAAAGCCGGCTATAAGCCGAAAGATATAAAGGAATTGATCGAGCTGGGCAAGGAAGCACAGACGACCGGCGCCGAGGAACCGGCAGAGACCGATCCGAAAGAGGATCCGCAACCTGAACCGGAGAAGGCTCCTGCAGAACCGGCGTCTGCCGATCCCGGAGCGATTAAGATAAAAGAGCTCGAAGCGCAGCTCGCACAGGTCCGGCAGGATCTCGCAAAAGCGCAAAGAAACAACACGTCACGCGATAACAGCGGCGCTGCAGGACCGGAAGATCCTCAGGCCGTACTGAACGATATCGCCCGAAAATTTATGTAAAGGAGAAAAAACAAAATGGCAAGAGTATTTACCCCTAAAGACTGTTACGCTCTGATCAACGCGATCAGCGCCGAGATAACAGGTCAGGAAAACACGCTGCAGGCCGTTGATACCTCGACGTTTATCAGCGTCGGCGAATCTATCCTCGCAGCCGGCACGGAGAACACGCTGAACGCGCTGTCTCTCGTCCTCGGCCGTACGTTCATGGCGGTCCGTCCTTACGAAGCGAAGCTCCGCATCTTTAACGCGATGAACAGCGGTCTTTACGCAAACAGAATGAGGAAGATCTCGTATTATAGCCGCTGGGCGCAGCCCTCCGGCGCTTTCAATACGGATCTTTATACCAACCACGCGCCCGGATATGATAACGGCTCCAACGGCGGCGCCAGCGTCGCGACAATGTGGGAGCAGAATCCGGCTATACCGCTCGAAGTGAATTTCGGCGGCCGCTCCGTCTGGGATGACAGCACGACCGTTTATGAAGATCAGCTTCAGGTCGCTTTCAGATCCGAAGACAATTTCGCCGCCTTTATGGCCGGGATCCTCACGGAAAAGGGCAACGATATCGAGACGCAGAAGGAAGCGTTCAACCGTGCGACGCTGCTCAACTATATGGCCGGGATTTACGATCTCAACACGTACAACGGCGGCGCCGCTATAGATCTCGCAGCTGAATTCAACACCGAAATGAATACGCTGTATTCGCGTCAGGATCTGCTCACGACCTACTATAAGGAATTCCTTGAATTCGTTATCGCGAAGATCAAGAAGATATCCAACCTTCTGACGAACAGGTCCATGAAATGGCATCTGTCGCCGACGAAGACGATCAACGGCGTCGACTATAATATCCTGCGTCACACGCCGAAGAGCAAGCAGCGCCTGATCATGTACCGTCCGTTCTGGATCGACGCCGAAGCTCGTGTTCTTCCGGAGATCTTCAACGATCAGTATCTGAAGCCTGACGCATACGAGGGCGTCGACTTCTGGCAGAATGAAGCGAACCCGACTGCGATCGACGTTACGCCGGCGATCCCTGACGTGACAGCCACGCCGCCTATGGCGACGCAGACGGCCGGAACGGAGGTCGAGCTTGAATACGTCCTCGGCGTTCTCTTTGACGAGGACGCGATCATGGTTGACTATCAGCTTGACAGCGCTTACAGCACGCCCGTAGAAGCTCGTAAGAGATACAGAAACATCTGGTGGCACTTTGCGAAGAATTCCATAAACGATTTCACCGAAAACGGCGTTCTTCTTTATATCGGCCCTGGTTACGTAGAGCCGTAATTCAGGCGCAGCTCCGGAGAGTATCTGACCTCTATGCTCTCCGGAGCATTTACATATAGGAGGATGATATGGCAAATAACTATATGCCGCTCAACTATGAGCAAATCAATATAAGGGAATCGACGTTTTTTCCGACGTCCGTCAAGACGCTGAATACCCGGACGTTCAAATTCTGGCAGCGCGGCCTTTTTCAGAGGGCCTGCAGTACCCTTCTGATCAAGATGCCGGAGATCTGGCAGCCGAATAAAGATCTTCTTTATTACTGTCTGTTTGCTTTCGGATTCGTCGGATGCGGCGAGCTGCCGGATCTCGGAAAATGGTTCAACCCCGGCACATTTCACGGCTTCAATTTTTATTACCGTCCGACGCATTTTCTGTTGACAAACCCGTATTTTGATAGAGCCGACGGCCTCGATCTTGAGATCGGGAAGGACTGCGAGATAATCAAGCTCACGCCTGATTATATGGGCATCTGGGATATTATTACGTATTACGCCGAAAAGCTCGCGACGATCGACGTCGCGATAAATACGGCTATAATCAACTCGAAATATGCTTTTGCCGCCGGCGCGAAAAACAAAGCGGCGGCTGAAGTGCTCAAGACGATATTTGACCGTATCAATCGCGGAGAACCGGGTGTCTTTTTCGATAAAAAGCTCGCGAATGAGGGTACGGACGATTCGGAGCCGTGGCAGTTTCTTAAGATTCAGGACGTCAAGTCGAATTACATCTTGACCGATCTGCTCCGTGATTTTCAGACGCTGATAAACGATTTTGATACCGAGATAGGGATCCCGACGCTTCCGTATGAAAAGAAGGAACGGCTCGTCACGGACGAGGCAAAAAGCAAAGCGATCGACGCAACGTCCCGGAGTATCGTCTGGTACGATACGCTGAAAGACAGTTTCGACCGGGCGAATAAGTTTCTCGGCTTCTCGGCCGGTGATAGGCTCGAAGTGACACTCCGATATGATCTTGTGAAGGGAGGCGAAGACGATGTCAATCGCGAAGATAACGCTGATCGGAATGTATCAATGGATGAATGATCAGGAGGATCCGCTGTTCAAGAATCTCGCCGTTCCGGTCGGAATGGACCGGGATAAATTGATCAATACGATCCTTTACCGCGGTGCCGAATTCGGCGTCCTATACGCGGATCCGTATTTCATGCAGAGCATGATCGGCGTCTGGTCGGACCGCTACCAGCATACGCTGGAGCGCTGGACGAGAGCTCTCGCGATCGATTACGATCCGCTTGAAAACTACGACCGGCGCGAAGACTGGTATGACAGCGGTCTCCGTTCAAAGACCGGCACGCTGCAGCGTACAGGCTCGGAGGTAAACGGATATTCGCGCTCCGGTTCTCAGATCGATACGGATAAAAACGAGAACACGGGAAGCAGCTCGGACGTCAGATCCTCCGGCATGAAAGACGCCACGTCAAACAGCAATCAGACGGCGCAGATGACCGCCGGCACAAAGACCGGAGATCAGAGCGACGAGACAAAAGTAAGCGCATATGATTCGTCGACCTATCAGCCGAAGGATAAGACCGATACAAACAATTCCGAAGCCGACGCAACGGCGACGAATACGAACAGCACCGGATCGACGTCCGGCGAAAACAACGTCAATTCCGTCGAACAGCATCAGACGTCCGGCGGTCAGAGCTCCGAGCATCACAGCTTTGACAGCTCAAACGGCAGCGATAACAAGGTAAAAAGTGAAGCCGGATCCGACGCCGAAGCTGAAGGTCACAGCGCCGTACATACCGGCAGGACGCACGGCAACATCGGCGTCACAACGTCGCAGCAGATGCTGCAGTCAGAGCTTGATATCGCACGGTTCAATATTTACGACGAGGCCGCTGACCTCTTTATCAGCGAATTCTGTATTTATGTTTATTAAGGAGGTAAGAATATGAAAGTAATTGTCATGAGCAGGACGTCTCTCGACGTCGCTCAGTACACAGTAACGAGTATCGTCAAGGTCGGCAATACGATCACGCTGACGGTATCAGGCGGTACGACTGTCAGCGTAAACAATACGACGCACTCAGTCTATATTATGGAAAGCTGAGGGCTGAGATATGTTTACGAATAAATATCCGTATACGGATTTTCACGAGCTCAACCTCGATTGGTTCCTTAAGGAATTCACAGAGCTCAAAAACGAGCTCGCAACGCTGCAGCAGACCGTAGCGTCTCTCGATACCGTGACGGCGAACCCGACGCTCTCCGGCACGGAGCCGCTTCTGACAGGCCTCGAAATCGGTGATGATAAATATAAAGTGCCGGAAGAGACGCATATTCTAACGAGCGGCGTACATCCGGCGGCGCCTGATTTTAAAGGCCTCCAGATCGGCAGCGGTATCGTTTACAAGGTTCCGCAGATTCTGGCGAATCAGCCTGTTCTGTCTGGTATGCCAAGGCTGGAGAGCATCGTGATAAGTAATCAGACATACTGGATCTTGCCGACCGTCTCGTCTATTGATGAAGGCAAATTCCTGCGCGTCGATGCTTCGGGCGAATGGGCCGCCGAGACGGTCCCTGCGGCCGAAGGCGAAGATTTTTAAGGAGGTGAGATCATGAGTGAATATATCGTTCAGAGCGGCTCGCTGACGGCCGTGGCGAATAAGATCCGCGAGAAAACAGGCGGCAGCGCTCCGCTTGAATTCCCGGATGATTTTATATCGGAAATTGATACCTTAATGGGTATTCCGCAAACACCGACCGATTCGATTTTGTTTTATTCACCGAACGTCTTTTACGTCGGCATATATAACAAAACAAAGAACTGGAACGGAACGGTCGAGTATTCAACGGATCATCAGACATGGACGGAGTGGGACGGAACGACGACGTTGACGGCAGCGTTAAGCAATTCCGGAAACTATCTCCTGTATTTAAAAGGTACCGGAAATACGGTTCTTTCAGGATCCGGATCTCAGCGTCAGGGTTTTGAAATTACAGGCAGTTTTATAAAGTGCGTCGGCAATTTTGCAAATATGCTTGATTCACTCGATAACTACGCATGCTCGTATCTTTTTAATGATTGCCCGACAGTTGATTTTGATATACAGCTTCCTTTTACTACACTTGCCGCTTCTTGTTATGCTCATTTCTTTCAGGGATGTTCAAGTTTAACAAAGGCGCCGGCGTTACCGGCTGACACTATGGTAAATGGCTGTTATGCTCAGATGTTCGACGGTTGCATATCCTTACAATATCCTCCCGAATTGAACGCAGCGACAGTATATGACAACTGTTATAGATCAATGTTTGTCGGATGTGTCAGTTTGCTTGAAGCACCTGCTTTGCCGGCGACTACAGTCATGGGATCCTGCTACGCCTATATGTTTAGTGGCTGCACAAAGTTACGTTCGACTCCGACGTTATCTGCTATCGTTATGGCGACATCATGCTATGATCACATGTTTGAAAATTGTGTCAGTTTAACTACTGCTCCGAATCTGCCGGCAACAACTTTGGCGGTGCGGTGTTATCAGAATATGTTTGCAGGATGCAAATCATTGACAAGCAGCGTAAAATTACCTGCCACGACATTACAAACATATTGTTATTCTAATATGTTCAACGGATGCACTGATCTCGAATCTCTGCCCGAATTACCGGCGACAACATTAACGAGTAACTGTTATCAGAGTATGTTTTCAGGATGCTCGAAGATCAAGATATCTGCAACGCAGACCGGTGATTATCAAACAGAATATCGGATACCGTCTTCCGGAACCGGCACGGCCGGATCAAATTCGCTCACCTCTATGTTTGCCAGCACCGGCGGCACGTTCACCAGCAACCCGGCGATCAATACGACGTATTATACGTCGAATACCGTCATCCCTGCAACGTAACAAAAAAAAGAAGCTCCGGATCTCCGGAGCCTCTTTTATTTTATCCGACAAGCTTCTCGCACTCGGCGACCAGAGCGGCGAGCTCGCTGTCGTTGAACGCACGGTCAACGTAAACGTAGCTCTGATATTCACCGTCTTTATCTTTGTACTGAGGAAAGCTGATCCAGCTCGCAGAATCGCTCTGCATGAGCTTACAGCCTTTGATCGTGATCACGCCGTTTATTGTCAGGTTCATCGGTGTGATATCGAGCGCGTCCGTGCTCTTCTTCAGATGCGGATATATGCGGCCGGTATAGTCGATCTCTTTGCCCTTGAATGAAAACTCGATGTAATTTTTCTTTTCCTCTTTTGTCTCTTTTGCTTTGCGTGCCATGATGTTGACCTCCTTAAGTCAAATAATATTTTATTTCGCCCGTAGGCATTTTCTCGGCGAGGACCTTCCAGTCCCCCGTACAAAGCTGCATCGTCACAGCTTCGTCTGCGGTAATTGTCTTGAAGCGCTCTATCGCTTCCAGAAAGCCCGGAGCGACTATTCTCCGGTACAGGCGGCGCTTAGCGCCTTTGCGTGACGCGATCTTTGCGACTTTATAAACGCGAAGATCTTCCTGATGTTGATACAAGAAGATTTTACAGTCCTTGTATGGCATCGGCTGCGTCGCTTCCGTTTCCTCTCCGTACGGTCCGACCTCCATTATGACGCCGGTATTCGGATCGGTTCGTTTGATGCGGTATTTATTCATATAGTGACCTCCTTTCAAAATCGAGTATACCATATTTTTATAAGTTTGTCAACTCTATATTGTGAAAATCTTTCGATAATTTACGATAAGATCGTACATCGTAAATTCTTCAAATTTGCAGCGGTCGACGATACAGGCGTCCCGGATCCGGTCCGCGTAATCATAATAAAAGCGCTTTTGCTCGTTCTCACGCTTCAGATCGTAAACGTCTTTGACGTCGGCTTTCGACCGGGACAGATACCACACGCCGCCGTTATTGTAAATATAGACCTGTTTTCCCCGGTATATGTACGCGCATATCGGCTTAAATCCCTTCATGCGCTGACGCTTGACGGCCGTGAAATCATCGAACGCGAAAGATCCTCCGAAAGCCATTTCACCCCACGGCGTCCCGGCCATAGCGACCTCGATGCCGTTCTTTTTGACCGGAAGACCTTCGACCGGCGGTATCTTATGGAGCAGGATCCCCCGGTCCTCCAGATAGGAGAATTCCACTTTTTCCACATCCATTTCCACAGCCCTGTCGACGACGTCCAGCGTCTGAAACGTCGGATTGTTGACGCTCTCAGCATTCGCGAGACAAATCAGTTTCAGATCCTCCCGACCGCGCTCCAGACGGTCGCGCCGGAGCGTCATATAGATATCGAGCAGCCGCTCGCCCTCCGTCCTGCTGATCCTCTCGCCGCGCTTCGGGATAAATTCGTCGAAGATCTGAAAATCGACCTCTGACATATCGAAGCCCTTTATATCCTTCGCAGCGCTCAGAGCGCCGCAGTAACCGATCGGAGCGCCTGACGGTTCTCCTTCCTCGTTGCAGTTATAGAAGCCGGCGATCCCTTTGACGATAAGCACGGGCTTTACGTTGTATCCGAAATCACGGTTCAGCGGCTTGAATGGGGAAATATCGAATTCAACGCCGCGCTTTCCTCCGTTCGCGCAAAGCGTCTTGACGTCGTCGATCGTGCGCTTCATAAAGAGGAATTTTTTATTTTCCTCCAGCATAAGCCGCAGCGTACTATACGTTTTACCGGGGCCGCGCTTCGACCATATCAGATAACACCACGCGTCCGGGTACGCTTTCAGATCGTCGCGGATATCGTAATACTTAATCATAGACTTGTATCATTATCTCCTCTTCAAATATTCTTTCCCATTCCGGCGAGCTCACGCTGTCGAGAACGTAAGTCGTCGGAGAGAGGTCTATACTGTCGCCGCGCTCGTTTCCGTTTGCGTCCGTATAGATATCGCTTTCATAAAAATATGTATGCTGCATCTTTCCGGTCGTCTCTCCGTCGAAGATCAAACCCTTCTTGAAATTCCGGATATCATCCTTCAGACAGAGGACGCCGCTCTTCGGCACACCGGCGACGGTGATCTTCAGGATCCCGTTGAGAGTACGGACCGCGTATCTCTTGGCGCCGACGCTTATAAACTCCTTGTACTGACCGTCAAGCTCGCAGATGCCGAGCCAGTATTCGCGGCCGTTATGCAGAACGGCGCCGTAACCGCGCTCACGCAGCCGCGCCTTGCAGCTCTCATTATAGGCTGCGAAACCGGCCGTATCCCACTCCATACCGTAACAGCTGTCCGTATCGGAATAGATCCAGACGCCGGCGAAGCTGCCGATCGTAAACAGATTTGCGAAAGCGTACGACGTCACCCAGACGCCCCATTGATACGGCAGGACGCTTTTCGGGCTGTTCAAATACTGTTGATACAGCTCGCGCTCGTCCTGATTCTCGACCGTACTATAATCGCCGGTCATATAGTCCTCTTCAATGATCAACTTGACGGGGCGCTGAACGCACATTCCATACAGGGAATTCAGCTTCGCCTTCGCGATCGAATACTGCACCGGATCGCCGCCTTTGAGCTGCGTCTTATCGACAAAGCATTGATATACGTAATCCGTGAACCAGCGCGGCAAATAGTCTTTTGCGGCGTATTTCACGTCGACGCAAACGGCTTTGTCAAAATCGTACTGCTGCATGATCACAGACAGGTCAACCTCGTTCAGCCTGATCTCGACGTACTCCGCGCAAAGGATCCGTCCGTTATCTTCGACCGGATTTACCATTTGGAGCGCTTTACTCTTCTGCAGCGCCGGCATTGATATACTGTCATTCTTCAGCCTCGGCTTTATGAGTATCAGCGTAAATATATACGCGTAATCGTCCGCGTTTTTCAGGATCCATTCCGGCGCCGCCGGTTCGGTATCGTAAAACGCTGACATCGGAAATTTATACGCACACATGACATAAGGATAAGCGGACGCTTCATCGTACGCGTCGACCGGCTCCCGGACGACGCGCTCGCAGTAATGCCGGTTGTTATGCGTATAGCCGCCGTGAAATACATCTTCAAGGAATTTTTGCGTTTCGTAATCGGGCGCGATCCTCTTAAACAGATCTCTTCCGCGATTTTTTCCGGCTCGCTTCCGGACCTCTTCGCGAGGGATCCCCGTCGCCGTATAGGGCAGACTGTATATTTTCTTATTAAGGACCTGCATCGTTTTGTCGATGCACTCGACGCCGGCGAGCGTATCGTGCTCGATATACGTCTTTTCGTCCGGCGTAAACCGGTTTCCCTGCTGCCTGATCTCGTCATATACCCATGCGCCGACGGCCTTCTGATGCTCGACGTTCAGATCTTTCGCCCATTTGTCGAGAGACCTCTGGGATAATATGAGAGAATCGCGCAGCGTCACGCCGTTCGCAAACGTAATGAATATCGGATAATGCGGCTTAGTATTCAGCTGATGCTCCGGGGTCCCCCATGCTTTCATAAAAAACTTACGAAGGAATACCCAGTCGTATGATAAATTATGCACAAAAATGATCGTATTATCACCGCGCAGACTCATGACGATATTGTTTATCGCCGTTACGATCTCCGACGGCCTCGTCCCGTACAGCGTCACAAGGTTCTGGCTGTATGCACGGATCGATATCGTCCATGCGCAAACATAGTTGCGACAGACCTCTCCGGGCGTCTCCTTTGATGTTTCCGTATCGAGCATTATAATACAGTCGTTATATGTATCTCGCGTCTGAGCGCGTCCTGAGCGCATCACGTAACGTATATCGCGGAGCAGAGAATAATTGAAAAACTTATAATAGCGGAAAGAATAGGGACAGCGCCTGATCATTCTGTCCCGGTTCCTTCTGTATTCTATTGTCTTTTCATTCATACAAGAGATCCAGCAGCATTTTGCTCTGTTTTTTATTTTTCAGGATCTTTTTTATCGTTCGACCTACCTGATCGTCAGGCACTTTCATGTCGATCTCACTCCCTGTTTTTATTGCTTTCTTTAATTCCTCCTTGCTGAAATTCCTCTTTACTGTTCCGATCGCTTTCAACATTGTTTTACTTTCATATTTACCGGAATCTTCATGCTTGCCGCCTCCGAGATATTTCCATCGCTTATCCTCAAAGAAGGTTCCTATATCCTCCCATGAAAATTTTGTTCCGTATTCTTTGTTGATCTTTGCCGCACGGTCGATATACATGGATTTTATTCCTGTTTTCGTGCTCGACGGCGCCCGTAAAAATGTTTTTATATCTTCGATCTTTGCGATCAGACCGGCGGTCGATTTCGGGGGCTTCACGTTGAAACGCGTCGCCCCTTCACCGGAATATTGCTCGATATCGCGAATAGCTCGCGCGTACGCCCATTTATCGGCGATCCGGAAATTCTCTTCCTGTGTCAGTTTTTCGAGACGGACGAGCCGCTGGTCCGCGCTCTTCGCGACCGTCCTGTATACCTTCAGGAGCTCCGCCTGATCGGTCGGAAGCTCGAAGGCCGGATCTAAGATCTGTTCGAGCTTATACGTCGCTTTTGCGTCACCTTTGCGTCTGGGCATTACCTGTCACCTTCTTTTCTTTCATGTATTTCGTAATGTTTTGTATCACTTCACGATATTGCCTTGTTTTATCATCTGCCGCTTGAAATGTTTCGCAACCGCCTATTTCGGGAAACGTTTCGTTTTCATCAAGACCTATACACACTTCTGAGCATTTTTCAAAAAACGCACAATCTCCACAACGAGGCAGTAACTTCTCTTCAAGAATCACTTTCTTTCACCTCCGATATATTTGACCTCGTCCGAGCTCGATATAAGATCATCGAGCCGGACGTGCAGCGCCTTTGAAATTTTGAGCCACGTGTCAACACGACCGGATCTCTCGCCGGAGACCATGCGGCTGATCTGGGATTCGGTCAGACCGGTCACGGCCGCGAGCTGCTTCTGTGTCATGCCCTGAACCTTCAGCGTCTCGGCGAGCCTGTTCGCGCCTTTACATGTAATAAGGATCGATTCCGCAGCGCTCATCGTCATCACCTCCGTCCATAAGATCTTCGACGTTCTCGCGCACCATTTCAAATAGTTTTTTAACCTCTTTAAATCTATCTCTTAATGCCAGAGCCTGCATAAACTTGTCATTATCGCCGACATTAGCGGCAGCATCTGCCATATGGTTAAATATGCGAATATTGCACCCAAGCCAGCCTGAAAACGCATCAAGCTGCTGTTTGATCAATTCTTCTTTGACGTTCATATCTTGTATTCCTCCCGGTATAAGTTATCATTCTTTTTGAGTTGTTCTTCGAGCTTTGAATGTAGGTTTTTCCAGTATTCTTTCGCGTCGGCTCCTTCAAAGCTATTTGCTATCGTCGCACACGCGATCAAGAGCCGGCAGAGCTCGCCGCGAGTGATCTTGATCGTGACGTTCCGTTGGTTCGGGATAAGTATGTAGTCTCTCATGATTTAGTCCTCCCTGTCTCCGAAGAACGTGACGCCGTATTTGTCGATATAATCGACCGGATCCATATCGGCATCGGGATCATCTTCCTGCTCACATGGAGCCGGATCCCATGAGCCGAGCGAGACGTAATGACAGACCGGATAATCTTCATCATCTTCCCTCCAAAAGTACGGGCAATCTTTGCAACTTAACGTGTTTTTCATGATTTCACCTCTTAAAATACAAAATCTTGATATACATTCATATCACCCTTTACAAGGCGATATTTGTTTATATCATTAAACTTGTAAACAATATACCGTTTTGTCTCACGATCATATTCACCTCTGACCCATACAATACTTTCGGACGGATATTGTACGCTCATAAAGGTAAAATATTCACCCTTCTTTAATTCCCTTACTTTCATTTGTAACCTCTTTCCCGTCGGTACGCCGGACGCGCTGTATTACCTTTATTATAAATGATACTTGACATTTTGTCAAGTGAAGCCGCGCAAAGATTTACAATAAATTCACATTTACATTATTTTCCAGTCGCCTCACGGTCCGGGGAGTCTCCGGAAAAACCGAGTATACCCCCTCCCCCCTTTCTAC
>JAEIGA010010223.1_pt1 | contig 14217 bp, 14 predicted proteins | sample 9270691 | NCBI WGS metagenome assembly JAEIGA01 (sample SAMN17057246, study PRJNA624740) | gut metagenome | biome: biome; isolation source: fecal sample | host: Bos grunniens | place: China: Xizang | collected 2019 | reverse complement strand
TAGAGTGTAGATGCTCTTCATCTACCGTAGACGTAGCTGAAGTTTGTGAAGTATTTAAGAAGCTATCAACGAAAGTGCTTATAATATTTTTCTTGTCTAGTTTTCATTTCAATCCCTTTCCGAGCCCTGGTTATATACCAGGGCTTATTTTTTATGCGGCAAGGTAGATATGAGGCGCAGTGAGCGACGACTTCCGCAGACATAAAAAAAAAGAACCTAGTTAATTTTTATTAACTAGGTTTATTTATAATATTTTATTATATTTTTTTATTATTTAACTAATTTTTGCCCAAGTTACATAATATGTACATTTTCCTCTATTAGTACTTGCATTTCCACTGTTACCTGAAACATAAATTGTTCCACTGCACGTATTATTTCCTGCAGATGTCATAGTGATGCCATGTGAATAAATACCACTTCCTAAAGTTGTTGTTCCTGATCCATGAGGAACAGTTACACATGTAGGATACCATCCAGAGCCAGGTCCTGCAGCTGTAAAAGAACCACTACCAGAATTAGTATCATAAACTGAAAATTCTCCTGATGTATACGATTTTACTTGTGTTATAATAGCTCCTGCAGTGGAACTTGTTAAAAAACCGCTATCATTTGTTAATTGACTTGTTTTAGTAGGAACACTAGCTCTTATACTATCAAGATTATCTGCTAAACTAATAGAACCATCACCAACAAAAATTGCATTTTCATGTGTTACAGGACAAATAGTTTGTCCATTTTTATCTTTTAGAAATACAGCAGTTCCTTGTGAACCGTATGGATTTTCTGTTGCCATATTTTTTCTCCTTTCTAATCTACTTCTGGAAGTAAAGTTATTATATCCGTATAAACAATAGAAATATTACTTCCTCCACCTGTTCCAATCATTTGATCAATAACTCTTGCACTATAAGTGTTTTTTGTTTTATCTTCTATATTTAATGTATCTACTATTTTACCTGTTATTGGTTGAACAGTAGATTTTTTTTGTATATATTTTATAGCCATATTATTTTTCTTTAAATCTCCTTTCTATGCAAAATTAATTATTTTTTTATTTTTCTTGATAACAACTATAAGCATAGTCTGGAACTATAATATCTGTATTAGTTGCATATCCTTCAACGCCATTAGCTGCATATACATATAAAGTGCGACCATCTATTATATCACTATTAGTAATATAACCACTAGAAGGGGTATAAATCTCCCATCCATCCACATTATATTCACTATTTACCCATTCTTCAAAAGTCATCCCTTCTTCTGCTTGATAAGAGATATCCCATATTGAAAAATTAATTAAACTGCCTTCTGTTGCTTGCATAGGACTTCCTACTATTTTTGTAATTGCTAAATAATCACTTGTATTTCTTACTGAAAAATTATTTCCAGCTCTTAATTCATAATAATTAGCAGTTACAGTTATTATATTTTTATTAAAATATAGTTCTTTTATCATATCATGTATTTTGTCATTATTTCCTGTGCAATGGATATGCCCTTGCATATATTTACCGTTAGGATTATACACTCTTTCAGTAAAGAAATAATTGTACGCTAATCCATCTGCTATTCTTGTTGTTTTAAATTCAATATCTATGAATTCATAATTAGCTAAACTATTTGTTAATGTAATTGTACTTTCTTGAGTGCCATTTAAATTTTCATATAAAACTATAGGTTGATTAAGTCCAGATATTTCTACCTCTTCGAAACCTTCTGGAATTTCATCTCCTTGATATTGTAAAATAACACCAGTTGGAACTCCATCATTACCATCTTTACCAGAAAGACCTCTTCCAGCAATAATTACTTCCTCTCCGTTATTATTTATATATTTTAAACTCATTTTATCTCCTTTCTAATTTGAAAAATAAAATTTTTATTATTTTTATTATACACGCTTCCATGCATATACAACTTCATATGGTGGCATTATGTCTAAAGCTGTCCCACTACCACCTGAATTAACTGTAATAGTTGTATTAGAGTTTGTTCCAGAAGGAGTAATACTAGCTGAGTTTGTATATGATGTGCCATGTCCTTGTCCTGTATTTGCAGCATTGACATTATTTCCATATCCTGTTGTATATTGAATATTGTTTATTGAGTGGTTATGAGATGTGGCTGTTCCTGTAAATGTATGACTATGGCTTGCACTATACAATGTATAATTTGGTAAATTTGCTTTAGAAATTGTTTTAGTTGCACTTCCACCAACACTGCCTGCAGTATACTGACTACCTGCCGCAAGTAAAAATTTATCAGTAATTTGTTCCCAATTACCACCTAGAAATTCACTAGGATTTACATTGTTTGCAGAAATATAAATACTTCCTATTGGATAAACAAGATCTAACAACACTTGTTTAATATTTCCTCCTGTTGCTGTAAAAACACTATCAAAAGAAGTTACAGGAGATATTATATTTCCATTTTCATCTTTTAAATATTTTATATTTGCTTTAATATTTGCCATTTATATCTCCTTTCTTTTATTTATAAAATAGTGCATAAAAAGTGATACCCCCACGTTCACAAGGCTGATTGCTTGAGTCAACATAAATATCACAATATAAATAATTATTTGCCCAGTAAGCACCATCAACTCTCCAGTTTCCAGCTGTACAACGCCATGTAACCATTCCCGTCCCAGTATAACCAGATGGAGCGGCCCAATACCATTGATAACTACCTTTTCCAGATAACCATTGATTATTATTTAAATCTTGAATCCTAACTGAAGCAACTGTAAAAGATCTAACTGTGTTTGAAGGTGCATATAAACTAGTTGTTGTTCCATTAATGGTTAAATCCCCAACTTTTGTTCCCGCAGTTAAACTACGAGTAAAAGAAACTGAATCTGCGCTTGTAGTAATTCCATCTAACTTAGCTTTATCCGCAGCAGACATAAAACCAGCTTGAGATTGACTTGCCGCAACTAATCTATTATCAATGGCGTCTATTTTATCTTGCAACATTGAATCATCGTTTGGTAAAAATACACTTTCACCACTTACTATTGGAGAGATTAATTTTCCATCAGCATCTTTAAGATATTTAACTTCTATATTAGAAATCGTATCATAATTACTTCTATCTCCTGCCATTTTTCACTTTCCTTTCTTTATAAAAAAAATTTTTTTTATAAATATTTTTATTTTCTTTATACAATATAAAAAATTGTTTCAATAGATTTTCCACTATTGAAACAATTTTTTATTTAGTTAAATTTTATTTATTATTTATCTTCCATGAGAAGTATCATAAGCAGTTCCATTTATGATAACATCACTAGCTACAGCGTCATAAAGATAATATTTACCTCCATTTATTCTTACTTCTGTTCCTTCTAAAAACCATCCAGCTGTATTATATTCACTATCAATCCATTGTGAAAAAGTCATTCCTTCTTCAGCTTGCCATGGACCACTTTCATATTCTCCAGTTGTTGTAAAATTAATTAATTTTATAGCATTAGGGTCAACTCTTTTCCAATAAGAAACTACTTGATATGGTGGTAAGTTGTTGTGAGCTTGGTCTCCACCTGTATTTTGGTTAGTTGGTGTTGAATATGCTGAATAAAAAGTTGTAGCTCCAACTCTTGTATCTGGACCAGCAGCAACGCGAGTAGTATCACTCATACCATTTCGCCATTCAGGATTTGTATAACCCATACTTAAACCATGTCTATGTTGATTTTGAATATGAGTATGTGAAGGCATTTCATTTACTGTTAAAGTATGTGTTTTCTCTCCGCCTTTAGCACCAACTGTTGCAAAATCTGTATCATTTTCATTTTTACCAATAGGCATCATACCAATTAATTCTCTTTCCCAAGTTAAGCCTAACCAATTTGAATAATCAGTATCTGTAAAATCAATAAATCCACGACCAACTGGATAGATTAAATCTATAATAGTGGCTATATCAACGTTTCCGCTACCAGAACTAACTAATTCATCTATAACTCTCGCGCTATAGGTATTAGTTGTTCTATTATCTATTTCAAATGTATCAACTATTGAGCCTGATATTGGCGCAACTGCTGATTTTCTTTTTATATATATCATAGTTGTTTATTTATCTCCTTTCTTTTTATTTTTCTGTATAGTAATTATATGTAGTACCATCAATAATTATATCTGAGCCAATAACATTGCTCATTATAACATCAAAAGTTCCACTACCACTATAAATTGTTGAACTTCTAACTCCACTTGTTTTAGAGCTACACTCCCAACTATTTGTATTATAATCACTATTACACCATTCAAAGAAAGTCATTCCCTCTTTAGCTTTATATGTTTTATCATAACAATAAAAAGTAATTAAATTAGAAGTATCCTTATTAAATTTATATCCTACAATTTTAGCAATTCCCATTTTACCACTTTCTATAGCCATAGTTCCATCATTTCCATTTAGCTTCATGCAATCAATATGTCTTACTGAAACTTGATCTTTACTAAGAGTTGTAGTATTTAATTGAAGAGTAATATTTTGAATCAATAAAACACCTGCAGCACCCCATGCGCTCATAGTTTTTTCTATATTAAACTCATTTGTATGTTCAATATAACTAAAAGTACTAGATAAAGAATATTTTCCTTTTGCATCATCGTTAAGCCACCAAAAAAATTGAACTAATAATGCATCATAATTTTCTAAACTATCTGTTAAATTTAATGTATCTCCAGTAGCATTTAGATTATTATATACCATAGGATCAACACTATATAAGACTTTTGTTGTTTCTATTAAAGAATTATTATTTGATGACATTTCAACTTCTTCATATCCTTCAGGTATCAAAGTTCCATCAAAAGCAATAACTCCATCTTGAGGAATACCTGTCATTTGTTGAACTAAGTTAATACTTGGTGCATTAGTTACCTTATCTTCAACAGATAAAGTATCTGAAACTGAACCTTGAGCTTTTGGTAATTCAACAATTGATTTTTTTTCTAAATAAATCATTTATTTTTAATCTCCTTTCAATCCTAATATATTAAAACTGGACAAGAATGTCTAATTGCATTTCCATTCCATGTCACAGATAAAGTTCTTGCAGTCCCTGCACTTTTTGTAATTAAATATACAAAAACTGAATATCTAAATCCACCATTAACTGCAGAAGCAGGATCTCCTAAATCATTACTATTTGTTCTAGTAATAGTTAATCCTGTTCCACTTACACTGCATCCAGCAAAATCATTTTGAGTAGAAGCATGCACAATTAAATAAGCTCTAGTAACTGCAGCAGGTATCGTTACACTTCCAGATTTACTAGAAGCACCATTACACCATAAAACGCTGTAAGTTAAATTAGAACTTCCTACATTTGAAGTTGCTTTAACGCTTTTTAAACCACAATATCCACTATCAGGAGTAACAGTTGTAGTTTTATTTGAAGTAATTGTTACGGTTTTATCTTGTAATTTAGGTGTTATAGATAAACTTCCTATTGCCGCATATCCACTATCAGGAGTAACTGTAGTTGAACTTGTAGAAGTTAACTCTACTGATTTTGTTTGTAACTTATGTGATATTGTAACTTTCCCTAAACCACAATATCCATCATCAGGATAAACAGTTATTCCATTTGGAGAAGTGTTTTCTGCAGTCTTTTCTTGTAATTTAGGTTTTACTGTAACCTTGGTTATTCCATCATATCCATCATCAGCAATTATTGCAGTTGTATAAGGAGTTGTTAATTCTACATTTTTTTCTTGATATTTTCCAGCTTCAGTTGTAGAGACAATTGAATTAATTGCTTTAGGAAAATCTTCAGTTTTTATTTCATCTGTTTTATTTGTTTTTTCTCTAATTGCGGCTGCAATATCTTGTAAAAAATTTTTTATATATTTCATATTTTTATTCTCCTTTTATATCATTTAACATTGCCGCGAGAATAAGGCGGCAATGTTAATTTTATTTATTAATAAATTAATACAGGTCCTGTAAAAGGAAGAGCTGTACTAGTTGATTTTATTGTAATAGTTCCTGTAACACCTGCATTTTTTGTAACTTTATAAATAAAAGTAGTGTGTCTTTTAGAATTATTTACCTCTGTATATGGAGTTCCATATGCATCAGTGTTTATTCTAGATAGAGTGCAATTACTACCTGTTATTGAAAGAGGGTCATAAGAGCCTGTTGTTACTGCATAAACCACTAAATAAGCTTGAGTTTTTGCTGAAGGCACTGATAAAGTATTTGTAAAAGTAGAATTTCCATAAATCCAAGGACAAGAATAAGTAATTGCATTTGATATATTGGTTGTTATTGCAACACTTTTCATACCACAATACCCGCTATCAGGGGTATATGTGGTAGTTGTGTTACTTGTTAAACTTCCTGTCTTTGCTTGTAAGCTTGGAGTAATTGTTGCACTGCTTATTGCGCTTGTATTGTTATTAGGGTCTTGTCCAACAGTTGTTGTTCCTGTAGATGTAATAGACACTGCTCTATCTGCGGCATTAGCTTTTTTATACACACTAGATATTCCAGCATATCCTTCCATAACTGTCGTAACATTTGTTGAATAGGCAGGCACAGTACTAGCGTCAGACCTTAATTTAGGAGTAACATTTACCTTTGATAATGCTTCATATCTAGAATCAGGAGTTATAGTTTTTGCTTCTGTGGAAGTAAGAGAAATATCTTTTTCTTGAAGATTTCTTGTAGGAATAGCTCTTATTTCTTTTGCGAAATCTTCAGCTTTTATTCTTTTTTTCTTACCAGTTTTTTTTCTTATAGCTTTAGCCACACTTTTAAAAAAATCTTCTAAAATTTCCATACTAATAAGCTCCTCCTAAATCAAACATAAATGTATCATAAGTAGATGTATTTTTTGCTTTAATAATATAATTACATACTAAATATGGTTGTAAGTTGTTATGTGCAGTAGATCCTCCTACAGCAGCACCTGCAGGTGTTCTACCTACACCTGTTTGACCTGTAATTGCAGCAGTATCTGTATTTTTAACAACTGTGTTAGATAAATTAAAAGCATAATATCCAGCTGGACAATTTCCAGACCATCCACTATAACCAGTAAAATATAAACTACTTTCATGGCTATGTGAAGGAATTTCACTAGTTGTTAATACATGTGTTTCTTCACCACCAGTTTTACCCAATGTGTTAAATGTTCCATTATCTTTTGCAACTGATACTCTACTTCTTTTATCTGGTAAATTAAATGTTTTTGAACCATCTCCTGCACCATATGTTGTTCCAATTATAGCAAACAATTCAGCATATTCTGTTCTTGAAATAGCTGAACCATCAGCAAATAAATATCCATAAGGAGCTTCTGTTCCAAAATAATCCATACCAGAACCTACTGGAAGATTGTCACTTACATTTTTAGAAGTACTAATTACCTCATATCCTTCAGGAGCTTCTGTTCCGTTATAACCAATTCTAGCTCCTGTTGGAACTACATCGGCCACATTTAAATCAACATCATTTATATCATCTGTTATATGATATAAAGTGTTTACTTCTTTTTCTGTTAAAGCTTCATACTCAGCTTTAGTTAAAGAAACTATATTTTCAACTGTTTCATTTGAACTTGTGATTACTCCATCTACTGATATGTCCGCCATTTCAGCAGTAATTAAATCAGCAACTGCTTTTGTTGTAGGTACATTTGTACTTGTTGAAGTTTTTGTCATTGATGTATCTACACCTTTATATGCGGCTGCCGCCAATCCTTTAACAGACACGTTTTGAGCAGACCCGCCCTTAGGAGTTACTTTAATTTGTCCATTAGAATCACCTGTTGCAAATGTATAAGTTGTATCTGTATTAGAACCAGGAATTCCTAATCCTGTAATATCTTCTTTTGTAACTGCTGTTAATGAAGCGATATGACCTTGCGCCGTTGAAGCAACTTTGTACAGTCCGCTTGATTTAGCAGTTGTCAATCTATTTGAGTCAGTTGCATGTGTATATGCTGTATTACCATAATCTCCTCTATAAGCTGTACTTGAAGTAGTTCCAAGAGCCAATGAAGAACTTATTTCAACATAAGCACTACCTGACCATCTATATGTTTTATTTGTAGTTGTATCTACATATATTTTTCCAGTTTCACCTGTTGTTGGGAAGCTTGATTTAGCTGTATATTCTAAAACGTCATCTACGTAACTTGGTAATTGTGCTGTAGGTACTTTACCATTAGCATCTAATTCAGCTACACCATTAGCAGCTCCTTTTGATGTGCTTGCGATTGCCCCTACATCTGAAGCGGTAAGACTTGATTTATAAGCTAATGAACCTAGACCTTTTACACTAACATTTTGAGCACTTCCGCCACTTGGTGTTACCTTAATTTGTCCGTTCGCATCACCAGTTGCAAAAGTATATGTAGTATTACTGTCAGTAAATTTAGCATTTGCAGGCACAGCAGTTTCTACTGTTAATCCATTTACTGTTTCTGCGTCTCCAGCAGTTTTAGCATACTTAACTGATTTATTAACATCTGCTGTATTATCTACATAAGCTAAACCAATATCATCTTTATAGATATTTACATAACCAGTTCTATAGTCAGTTTCAGCACTTCCTTTGACACCTAAAATAGTATTTTTTTGAGCTCCACTTTCAATATTATCTAATTTGTATTTATCTGAACCACTCATTAAACCACTAACATTAGTAGTCGCGTTTTCATATGTTGTATTAGTATCTTGAGTTGGTGGCGTATATCCTAAAGCAGCTGTAACATCAGCCTTTGTTAATTCACTTCTAATAGTTGCAGATGATTTATTCTCAACATTACCCAAACCAATGTTGGCTTTAGTAATATTAATATTTCCAGTTCTATATTCAGTTTCAGCACTACCTTTAACTCCATGAACTTTATTTTTTTGCGCACCAGCTTCTATGTTAAGTAATTTATTCTTATCATCAGAACTCATTAAACCATTTACAGATGATGTGGCTATGCCATAAGTTGTATCTTGTGCTGGAATACCAAGATTTGTAATATCTTCTTTAGTTACGGATGTAGCTGAAGTTACATGCCCTTCTGCATTAGTTCCAATTTTATAAAATCCTGAATAAAATTCAGAACCTTTTTTATTTGCGTGTTGATACGCTGTGTCTCCATAGTCTCCTCTAAATGCAGTAGAACTTGTAGTTCCTAATGCAAGAGATTGACTAATTTCAACGTATGCGCTTCCACCCCATCTATATGTTTTATTTGTAGAAGCGTCTACATAAATCTTTCCAGCTTCTCCAGAACTTGGAAAGATAGAACGTGAACTATATTCTAATACATCATCTACATATGAAGGTAATTGAGATGTTGGAACTTTTCCTGAAGCATCTAATTCAGCAAGTCCGTTATTAGCACCTTTTAAATTACTATTTAATGGTGTATAACCAAGAGCTGTAGTAACATTTGAATTTGTTAATTCTCCTCTTATTGTAGCTGATGATTTGTTTTCAACATTACTTAAACCGATATTTGATTTAGTAATATTAACATTTCCAGTTCTATATAAAGTTTCTGAATCTCCTTTTATTCCAGTAACGGTATTTTTTTGTGCGCCAGATTCAATTGCATTTAATTTAGCTTTATCATCTGAACTCATTAAACCATTTTTAGTTTCAGAAGCAACTGAATAAGTTGTATCTTTTGTAGTAATTGTTCCAGTTGTCCCATCTAAACGAGTATAAGTAATTGTTGTTCCGTTAACAGAAAGGTCAGTAATTGCATCTGGAGAAATTAAGATACGTGTATTAGCGGCAGTATCGCTATATAATTTTTTAGTATCTGTAGTAAGAATGAATTGTCCTTCTTTAATTGGCAAAGAATCTAACTGAGATTCTAATATTTTATATGGTTTAAACTTTGCCATTACTTTCCTCCTTTATAAATAAAAAAATAGCGGCAAGCGCAGGTATAAGATTTCTTAACCGGCACCCGCCGCTTCTATAATTAAATTATATCATAATTTTTCGAGTTTTTCAAATTTTATCTTAAGCTATTGTTCCCCATGTTAAAGCTGTATCAACATAAGATTTAGCATTAGCTTCAGCTGTGTTAGCTTTTGATGTAGCATCTCCAGCAGCAGCTTCAACAGCTTCAGATTTAGCTGTTGCAGCAGCTCCTTTAGCATCATATGAATTGTTAAAGTTTCCTGTTACAGCAACTGTTGTTAATTTTCCATCAACTTCAACTACTTGTACTTGGATTCCTTTTCCAGCTTCAACTTCTGCAGATTTAACATCAGCATCTAATTTAGCGATTTCTGTTCCAACATATGCTTTAGCATCTGTTAATGCTTGAGCAGCTGATCCAGTAGCATCATAATTTTTAGCTAATCCGTCAGCATAAGCTTTAGCAGCTGTTTCAGCAGCAGCCGCACTTCCTGCAGCATCATAGTTAACTGCTAAGTCATCAGCGTATTTTTTAGCAGCAGCTTCAGCTTTTGCAGCATCACCTTTTGCTTCGTATACTGAAGATAATTTAGCGATTTCAGCGTCAGCATGGTTTTTAGCGTTAGTTTCAGCTGTAGCAGCTGCACCTTTAACGTCATAGTTTCCAGCTAATCCATCAGCATATTCTTTAGCATATGCTTTTGCATTAGATTCTGCTGTAGAAGCAGCTCCTTTTGCATCATATACAGTAGATAATTTTCCAATTTCTGTATCTGTATATCCTTTAGCTTCTGTTACTCCACCAGCGATAGCTGTAGTTACTTTTTCAACATCTACTTTTCCTTCTAATGTTGTTACTTTTCCAGAAATTGTTGTTACTTCAGATTGAGCAGCTTTTTTAGCAACTTCTCCTTCTAATGTAGATAAGTTTCCAGCAACTGTATCAATATTTCCTTGTAACTCTGTTTTATCGGCAGCTTTTAAATAATCACCTTTAATTGTAGCGATATCAGCTTTAGCTGTATTTAATGATTCTGTCATTGCAGCTGCAGCTTGAGCGTCTGAATCAATATATTCTTGGATTTCTTTTAATGTATCTTTAGCAGCTTCTGTCATTGCAGCGTCTTTAAAGAAAGCGTCTACATCTTCTTTAACTGCAGCGATAGCATCAGCGTTAGCTTTTTCAGCAGCTCTAGCTGTTGTAGCTTCAGCTGTAATTTTTCCTTCTAATTCTGTTTTGTCAGCACCTTTTAAATAGTCACCTTCAACAGCAGCTAATCTTGATTCTAATCCAGCTTCAATTCCTTCAGCTCTTGATTTTTCTGTAGAAATAGCTGTTGTATTAGCATCGATTTTTCCTTGTAATTCAGTTTTAGCAGCTTCAACAGCAGATGAAATCATTTGGTTGATTGATTGTCCGCTATCATTTCCTGTTAATGCACCTAATTCTTCTTGAATAGAAGCAATAGCACCTTCGTTTGCTGCAACTCTTAAGATAGCAGCTGCTAAATCTTCACCATTAGATAATTTGATATTACCTAAGAATAAATCTTTGTCATCAACATAATAGAATGTATTTAAATCTCTAGTGATATTTCCTAATTGTGTTGAAGTACCTTTTAAAAATTTAACATTATAAGCCATGTTTATTTGTCTTCCTTTCTAATATTTATTTTTTTTTATGAGATTAACTCCCATTTTAATTGAGCGTTTCCGCCCATGATGTTATATGTTAATGTTTCATTATCCCATTGATAAATGGCATCTTTATCAACATATAAAACTCCTTCTTCTCCTTGTACAGGAAAGTTTTCTCTACTCATAAAGTAAAGTTGTTCTTTTGGAGCTCCTCCAGAAATTTGTGTCCAAACTCCTTTTTCATAATTCCAAAGAACTTTTGTGTCTTTCACAAAGTAAAAGCCAGTTACAGGAGAAGTTAAGTTTTGTCTAATTTCTTCTCTAACAAGTGTAATTATTTGTTGGAAAGATGTTCTAACATCAGTATCTAAATAAATAGCTCTTTCATCCATAGAAAAGATGATTTGACCAGCTTTTATATTGATACTAGATAATTTATCACTTGTTGTAGCAATAAATTTAACCACTTAAAGTCCTCCTTAAATAATTTCTAAACTAAAGCTTTCATCAATAACTTCTTGTCTAATTTCAGCTTTTAAGTCTTCTATTTCTGCTTCTGTGAAATAGTCTACTCCTTTAACTGGAGTATAACCAGGATCACCTTTAACTGCAGGTACTGTTCCTGCATCAATAGTTGTCCCATTAGATAAATAGCAGATTAAGCTACCATCAGTATCTAATTTAACATCCTCGATAGAAACTCCGTCCTCAGGTACAGGAAAATCCATAGTAACTTGTGAACCATTGTTTTGTGTGATAATTAAAGTATTATCTTGAACTTCTATATTTGAAATTCCACTAACTGCCCCAGCGGCTAGCTTTTTACAAAGAGCATATGTCATTATATCCATACGTCATACCTCCTTATAATTTTTTCCATTGTTTTTCATTATTTAAAATGTAAACATCACCAGTTGCGGCAACTAGGCAAGTACTTCCAGGATCAACTCTTTTTACACTAATTAAAGAGATATCAGATTCATTATCTACTAAAAACTCAGTTACATAAGTTGAGATATTATCATTTTGACGAATTATACTAATCATCATTTTACCTGCCTTTCTCACAAAAATATTCTAAATAACATTAAAAAAATAATCGGTATGTTAAAGGCGTTTGTCCAACAGAAAATTATTTGATTTTAATTAAAATTTTTAGTATAATAAATATATAAATAATATAAATATGTAAGAAAGGGTGTCTTGACAAAGACAAAAGGTAAAAGAAATGAATAGTTTTTTACAAACAATGAAATCAAACACTAATTATGCTTTAACAGAGAATGGTGCTATTACTCATAAAACAACAGGTTCAAAAGTATATGATATGTTTGCGGAGGGTGGCGCATATAGAGATAGAACAAAAGAAGATAAAATTACATTATTTTCACAAGCGTTTAAAGAAGATTATAAATTAGCTTTAAAATGTTTATTCTATTTAAGAGATGTTAGAGGTGGACAAGGTGAAAGAGAATTCTTTAGAACTTGTTTCCATTGGTTATGTAATGAATACCCAGAAGTGGCTGATAGAAATATGATCCATGTATCAGAATATGGTAGATGGGACGATTTAATATATGCTGTTTATGGAACTAAATTACATTATAATATGATAGAAATAATCAAAGCTCAATTAAAATTAGACTTAGATTCAAAAACTCCATCATTATTAGCTAAATGGATGCCATCAGAAAACACATCATCAAGAACAACTAGAATGGTTGCCGCAGAATTAAGAAAAGGTTTAGGAATGACTTCTAAACAATATAGAAAAGCTTTAAGTAAATTAAGAGCTAGAATAAAAGTTGTAGAAGGATTAATGTCAGCTAATAGATGGGAAGAAATTGAATTCGATAAAATTCCTTCAAGAGCTGGAATTATATATAGAAATGCTTTTGCTAGAAGAGATTTAATAGCTAAAAAATATGAAAACTTTGCTAAATCTAAAGATACAAAAGTAAATGCATCAGCTTTATATCCATATGATATCGCTCACAGAGCTATGTCTTATGAAATGAGAAGTGTACCATATGAAGATACACAAAGAGTAATGCTTCAAAAATACTGGGAAAACTTACCAGATTATTACAATGGAAAACAAGAAAATGGTATTGCCGTGGTAGATGTATCAGGCTCTATGGGCGGACAACCTATGGAAGTTGCTATTTCTCTTGGTGCATATATTGCAGAAAGAGGTCATGGACCTTTTGCAAATCACTTTATAACATTTTCAGAATCTCCAGATTTAGTAGAATTTACAGGAGTAGATATTACAGATAAAATAAGAAGAGCTGAAAAAGCTGACTGGGGTTATAATACAGATATTGAAGCAGTATTTAAATTACTATTAAACACAGCTAAAGCAAAAAATACAAAAAGAAAAGATATGCCAGAAAGACTATATATATTATCTGATATGGAATTTGATAGAGGTATGAACCACTATGGTGCAAGTCAAAATCAAATAAATACTTTATTAGAGGATATAGCTCAAGAATGGAAGAGAGAAGGATATGAATTACCTCAATTAATATTCTGGAACTTAAACGCAAGACAAGATAATATACCAATGCTTAAAGGAGGAAGATTTGCTTACTTAAGTGGATTCTCACCTGTTATGTTAAAACAAATCTTATCTGGAAAAGATGGATATGACTTAATGTTAGACAAATTATT
>JAEIGA010010222.1_pt1 | contig 14219 bp, 9 predicted proteins | sample 9270691 | NCBI WGS metagenome assembly JAEIGA01 (sample SAMN17057246, study PRJNA624740) | gut metagenome | biome: biome; isolation source: fecal sample | host: Bos grunniens | place: China: Xizang | collected 2019 | reverse complement strand
TGCTCATGTACGCATGGTACAACGGTTATGCCGACCCAACAGAGATGATGAAGCTCGGTTATGACCTCATCAGCATTTCCGACGGCTGGACATACATCGTACCTGCAGCAGGCTACTACTACGACTACCTCAACTGCCACAACCTCTACAACAACTGGACACCAGCACAGATCGGTAACCAGAAGTTCGATGAGAAGCACCCACAGATCAAGGGTGGTTCATTCGCTGTCTGGAACGACCACGCTGGCAACGGTATCAGTTGCAAGGACATCCACTACCGCGTATTCCCTGCAATGCAGACAATGGCTGTGAAGATGTGGACAGGTGCAAAGCCAACCGTTACATATGAGGAGTTCGACAAGGCACGCCTTGCACTCAGCGACGCACCGGGCCTCAACATCGCAGGACGTTTCAGCGGCGAGAAGAGAACTCTCGTTGAACTTCCAGTACTTAACCCTATGACAGACGTTGCCAAGGAGACAGGCATCAAGGAGGTTGGTTACGAGTACAGCGTATCATTCGACATTGTAGCAGCAAAGGAGTGCCCTGGCACTGTATTGACAAGCTCACGCGACGCAGTATTCTATCTTGCTGACCCCGCAAGCGGCAAGCTCGGTTTCTCACGCGACGGCTACCTCATGACCTTCAACTACAGTTTCTTCCCGGGTGAGAAGGCTCACGTTACAATCAGCGGTAACCAACAGGTCACAAAGCTATTCGTGAACGGCAAGCTCGTTGAGACACTCGACAAGCAGACACTCTACCACAACGAGGGCGGCAAGGACAAGATGTACTACGTGCGCACACTCGTGTTCCCGCTTGAGAAGACAGGTAACTTCAAGAGCAAGGTTACAAACTTCAAGGTCGAGAACGTTTGCAAGTAATAACATAACCATCTAATATAAATAGGTCATCGCCTATGCGGTGACCTATTTTTTGCCCCAACCGACAATGAAGAAGATGATAACAGCACTATCCATTATCCTGACAATAACAATCATTGCAGTTGCCCTACCCTTGGTATGCTATATGGTTGTGAAGCTGAGCACCAAAGAAAGGATATACAGCAATGTCGAAGAGATTCCAGCAAACCGTGTGGGACTGGTACTGGGTACAAGGCCCACAGTGAAGAGCGGAAAGAGCAATTACTATTTCATCCATAGGATAAACGCATGCGTGAGACTCTACAATTCAAAGAAGATAAGCAAGATACTCGTCAGCGGCGACAATCACACAAAAGAGTACGATGAGCCAACATGCATGAAAGAGGCGCTTATGGCACAGGGGATACCCGAGAAAGACATTATTCTCGACTACGCAGGATTCCGTACTCTCGATTCGATAATACGTGCAAGAGAGGTTTTCGGACAGAGCAAATTCACCATCATATCGCAACAGTTCCACAACGAACGTGCGGTATACCTTGCCCTAGCCAACGACATCGATGCAATAGCATTCAATGCCACAGAGGTAAAGAACTCAAGATTCTATATCAGGACAGGATTCCTCAGGGAGAGCCTTGCCAGGGTCAAGATGTTCCTTGACATCTGGTTCGGTAAGCAACCGAAATTTCTTGGAGAAAAGATAAGTATATGAAAAACAGGGGGGGCTTTTGATGTGCCCCCCTTTTATATATAACCACATAGCGTTTCAGCCTATTTCTAATAATAAATGTTAAAAGTGCCCCAAAAGGCCATCTTTTTATTTCTAAATACTTAAATTTCTAAATCCTTCTTTTTATATTTGTGCAGAACATCAATTAAAAACAGAATATCATGAAAAAGTACGGAACACTTACAAAAGCTGAAGCACAAGTAATGAACATCCTATGGGATATGCCCGAAGGCGGCATCATCCACGAAATCATCGCGCGTTACCCAGACCCTAAACCGGCGTACACAACTGTATCCACATTCCTGAAGATACTTGACACAAAGGGCTTTGTATCGCATCGCAAGGTAAGCGGAAAGACATACATATTCTTTCCTCTCGTGAGCAAGCAGGAGTACACAAACCAGGTAATAGACAATGTAAAATGGTCTTTCTTCGGAGGTTCGGGTTCTTCGTTCCTCAAGTTCTTTGTCGAAAACGAGAAGATGAGCCAAAGTGAGATAAAGGAACTCATTGAAATAATCCAGAACAGCAATCCACAGGAATGAGAATATTGAGGCACATAACAACCGCCATAACTGCGTGTATGTTGGCTACTACCGGCATACAGGCACAAAGCAACGTGCTTCAGGATATCGTTGCATACCTTGACAGTACAGCGGGAGTATATTGCAGTAACCTCAACTACAATGATTTTTTTTCGGAGTCGTATGTTACAGTCAAGTTCCTTGCCGACAAAGACGGAAAGGCCGGTAAGATTGAGATGACCGATTTTGAGACCACACTATCGGGCAACAGTGACAAATACTCCATAAAGACAGCCGAGAAACTAATGCTCGAGAGTTGCCGTAGCATAGTGAACAGCAAAACCTGGGAAGAAGGCGAGAACAGATGCAGGATTGTATGGAAACCACGTTACTTACATGACGAAAACAACCTGAAGACAAAAAGCAAGTTGAAAGAGCTCATTGATGAGTGCGTCACATACGATACAAAAAAGAGAATATTCGGTGTGGACGGCAGCGCGTACATATACGCAAAGGCCGACAAGAATGGCATCATACAAGAGACCAGATACATAGGCAACATCTACTGGGGAACAAATGAAGTTACACAACAAAGCGAAAAGTCCAAGGATATCAAGATAAACTATTATTCCAATGGAGGCAAGAACCTGTCACTCGTACCAGGGAAGTTCCAGTTCAGGAAAGAGCAAAACAAATTCTTCAAAAGAAACATCCTCTTCAAAGAAAACGCAGAGCTGATCGGCGACAGACTGAATGGAAAGAAACTATACGAATTCATCAACTGCCCGGCAGGTGAAACTGAAGCATGCATAGAGATTTACATTGACACCAGGGATATTGAGATAGACCATAGTGCTCCGGCCTTCCCTGGCGGCATAAATGAACTGAAGAAAGTACTCCTTGCCGAGATATGGTCAAACAAGGTGATAAAAAGAAACAACGTAACAGGAAGTGTCTTGATAGAGTTCTTTGTAAAGAAAAACGGAAAAGCCAAGATCTACGATGTCAGGCCAAGCATAACCAAAGAGAGCCATAGCGGATGGGACAGTGAAAACAAGGTCGTTAAAGCCATTTGTGATGAGGTAACAGATGCAATAAAAAAGATGCCCCGATGGACACCGGAGCTGTACGACGGTAAACCAAGAGAGACCTACTGCGTCGTAAGACTTAAACTGAAAGGAGAAGGACAATGATAACAGCAATCACATACATACTCAAATGGGCTCTGTGTCTTGCACTGCTCTACATTCCTTTTGCCCTATTGCTGAGGAAAGAGACATTCGCGACCTTCAACCGCATACTGCTCCTTGGTATAATTGCGGTATCGGCTATAATGCCCACTATCATTGTAACATTCCCTGTAGAGGTGGAAATTGTGAAAATCATTGATGCCGCCGGCAACACCGTATCCGAGACACCCAGCATAGAAATTCCGCATACCGGCACCTTGCCGGCAGACAGCCCCATCGCCGACAAGGCATTCCGATGGAAAGACATCTTCAAAACCGACACACTGCTTATGATATACCTGACGGGTGTCTTAATAACATTGGTACTACGTTGTGCAGAGATTGTGAAGATCATACTTGGAATCAGACATTGTGCGGTCATTGAGACAGAGCAAAACGGTATGACAATCCATTACCACGCCGGCAATGGTGCCCCTTTCAGTTGGTTCAGCCACACAGTCATTTCAAAGGAAGACTACAAGGAGTGCGGTAAGGAGATACTTCTTCACGAGGAAGGACACTACCGCCACGGACATTCATGGGACATGCTGCTGTTGAGTATCGTAAAGTCATTGCAATGGTTCAACCCGTTTGCATATATGCTTGCCAATGATTTGAAGGAGATACACGAATACGAGGCCGATAGATATGTCCTTGAACACCACGGCAACGCAAAAGCATACCAGTTGTTGCTATTAAAGAAGGCCGTAGGTGACACAGCATTCAACCTCGCTAATAATTTCAATCAAAGTTGCGTAAGAAAGAGGATAATGATGATGGCACGCAAGCCGTCAGCTTGGATAAACAAAGGAAAAGCACTTGCTTTTGCCCCGATGACACTATTGTTCCTTTTCATCTTTGCCAAGCCTGAATACGTATACAGTATAATAGAACAGAGAACTACGTATGTAGAAGATCCGGCTGCATTAGAAAAAGAGACAACCATCCCCATCCGGCCCGCTGTTGAGACATCCCCACTTCCCCTGCATATAAAGGCTGCAAGAATCGGGAAACCCCAGGAAGAGATTGAGCCATTAGTGGAATTAGAACTCTCCAAAGAGGCAAGAAGGCTCATTGAGCGACAAGAGGAGCATGCTTCCGAGACATACTTCGAGCATGTCAACATCACCGGAAGCGAACTTGGTGACAGACTCAAGGAAATGAATGTAAGACAATGTAGCGCAAGGATAGAATTCATTGCCGACAAGGAAGGTAATGCCCACAGCATAACAAACAAGGGTTGTAATGTATCCATTGCCGGTAGCATCAAGGATGCCGGCAACACCATTGAGAATTGCAAGAGAGAAACTATTGAAGTCATAGAAAGATATGTAAAGTCAAAGAAGTGGTTGCCGGCAATTGAGCAAGGCAACAACATTAGCACAATTTATGACGCACACATAATACTGGGCTTTGACGATGCCGACAACGGGAACACATTTGACGAGGGCCGCACAATGATGGCCGGTTCAACACCTATCAAATGAGAAGGATTAAGATTATGAAAAAGGCGACACTACATATTTTATCGATATTGCTTGCAATGTCAGGCATCACATCCAACGCACAGGAAGGAGATGCCGAGGGAACTATACCCCGCAACCCTCTTGACAACCTGATTGTACGTTCAGAAGTGAAGCAGAGCCTCTTTCCCGAAGAGCGTGTATATCTTCATTTCGACAACAGTGCCTACTATCTGGGTGAAGACATGTGGTTCAAGGCATACGTAATGAGCGGAGAAAATGACACTCCAACCTCAATGAGCCGCGTGCTATATGTTGAGCTTGTGGCACCCGAAGGCTATGTTGTAAGGACCAACAAATACAAGATTGCCGAGGACGGCACCTGCAGCGGAACTTTCGAACTTAACGAACTGCTGCTCTCGGGTTATTACGAAGTGCGTGCATATACACGCTATATGCTCAACCGCGGTAAAGAGTCCATTTTCAGCCGTGTATTCCCAATATTTGACAAGGTACATGCCGACAACTGGGATTTCAAGAACATGCTCGACCGCCGTAGAGGTTTTCTCGTCGACATAGAACAGGATGACAGCAAACACGGCCTTGAAAGAGAAGTTGAATGGATAAATGCACAGCTACCAGTAGCCGACGTGGAGTTCTTTCCTGAAGGCGGACATCTGGTCAACGGCATTGAGAGCCGTGTTGCATTCGAGGTATTCGGAGCTGACGGCATCAACAGCAGCAGTAGCATAACAATACTTGCAGACGGCAAGGAACTGTTCACAGCTACCCCCACCCATCTGGGAAAGGGGTCATTCACCATCACACCCGATGAGGATGTCAAGTACACGGCCATCCTTAAGGACGGCAAGCGCAAGAGAAGATTCAACCTGCCTGATGTGGAAGAGGAAGGTGCGGTGATAAACGTAGAACAGTCGGCTGGCAGCATCATAGTGAACATCAAGAACAACCTGGAGATTGATACCGAGGTCGGATGCGCCATATTGCACCGTGGAAAGACCCGTTTCTATGAGCGTTACCACTCAAGTGACAGAGAGATGACCTTTGCTGTAGACAGGAACAGCCTGAACGAAGGAGTGAACCGTGTGGTGCTTTTTATAGGAGAAGGCATCCCACTTGCCGAGCGAATGTTCTTTGTCAGACATGAGAAGGCCAAAAGCGGCGACCGTGAGAGTGCGCGTCTCATTGTTACCGGCAATGGGCACAATGTAGACAGTCTCAAGGTAAGCCCTTACGAAAAAATAACACTCAGCATTGAACGTGAGGATGGCAGGCCCATAGAAGAGGGAATTTTTTCTCTCTCAGTAAGCGATGCCGACAACCGTCAGAAGACCTCATACTCATACAACATGTACACATACATGCTGTTGGGTAGTGAGATCAAAGGATATATCCCCAACGCCGCCCGTTACTTTGACCCCGGGAATGACAACCGTGACGCAGAACTTGATCTGGTGATGCTCACCCACGGTTGGACATCTTACGACTGGAGCAAACTCTGCCACAAAGAGGCCAAGTTAGAGCAGCCTATAGAGAAAGGCATCACAATCAAAGGACGTTACATAAAGAAGGTACCCAACCGCAAATTCGGACATCTGGACGAGATGATTGTCACAAACCTCCCAAATACAAGAATCGACCTCAACATATCATACAGCGACAGCCTGTTCACAAGATATGACTTCAAGACAGACGCTAATGGAGAGTTCCGCCTACAGACCGAAGATTTCACCGGCAAACGAGTAGCGCAGTTGGTGCCCAAGGGCAATGGGTTCATTTTTCCTCAAGACAGCATGTACACATTTGTTCTTGACCGCTATTTCTCGCCCGAGATGCGCCTTTACCACTATTGGGAAAGGAATGTAGGAAAGGCTATGACTGCCGAAGAGTTGAAGCAGTATAACGAAGAGATGATAAAGATAAATCCTTTCGAATACCTGTTGTCCAATGTAGAGGTCATCTCAAAGAGAAAGAAGGACCCATTCTACCGCCCACCACGCAGTGAGATGAGATTCGACTATCTTGACGAATGGGAATATGCCATGGATGTCACCTACCTCCACCGTAGAGCCAGCTGGAGTTCTATGAATTTCGGTGAAGACTTGAGCGGCCATAATCCAGTCCTGACCGACCCGTCATACTACGAGACAAAAGAACCGACATACACCCCCCTTGAAAGATGGAACAGGATAACCAACGTCAACCAATTCGGACCTGATTATTCGGGACAGGTTTATGCCAGCTACAATGATTTCAGCAATCATTCATCTATAGTAAACAGGCCACCTATGATTGACCCGTCATACAACACTTCGCTCAGTGCATATCAAGTTCTGCGCAGTGCATTCTGGCGCCACAACCTCAACTGGTGCTATTGGATACAGAGTATTGTTGTTGACGGAGAATATTCATCGGACACAATCCCTACCATTGACACGGAGTATCTCAAAGGTGTAGACCCCGTTAAGATGACAAATTTCGACGAGATTATTATACGCTCCGACGAGAATACCCGCAAGCAACACGAGCTTTGGGAACACAACCGTAGCCGCAGAGCCAAGACAATAGGGAACTTCAGATACTCATCATTCTATGCCTCATTCATTTACAAGTCAGGCATAGCCCCAAGGAATGGCGACATTGACGAAGCACCCGATGCGATACAATACCAGACATACGTCAATGGCGGACTTCACATGATGAGTTCCAACAGTATACCAAACTATGTAGCCTGTTTCATACCACACAAGGAGGATGCTGCAGCAAAAGGTATTGTACCACAATTGGCACGTAACGACAACTCACGTTACACTATGGTATATGGATATAACGAGAGCAAGAAGTTCTATGCCCCAGACTACAGCACAATGCGCCCCGACAGCACAATGGGAGACTATCGCCGCACACTCCTGTGGATGCCGGATGTAAAAGCCGCTGATGACGGCAAGATAGAGGTAGAGCTATACAACTGTACCCAGGCACGCAGACTCGCGGTAGACATAGAAGGATATGCCGGCGGTATATTCTATGGCAACAACGGTAACATCACCACCAGAGAAGCCGAAGATAATACATTTGCAGATATCAAGAGACAGTTGGTTACACCTATCATCGGCATACACACTCCCGACCTGCTGGCACACTGTTACATACTGACAGAGAACGGACGGATGCTCTACATCCAGAACGAATACGAAAAAGCCTTTGAACAGTTCTGCGAGGCTGCGGCATTGGGTTATTCCGACGCCATATACAATGCCGGTGTCTGCTACCTCAATGGTACAGGCATTGCCAAAGACTGCACCGAGGCATTCAAGCACTTCCGCAAAGCAGCGAATCTGGGACAGGAGAAAGCATTGCATAACCTGGCAAGTTGCTATCTGTACGGAATTGGAACAACAAGGAATGATTCATTGGCACTGCATTACTACACGATGTCGGCCGAAAATGGCAATGCAATTTCACAAGCGACACTGGGACATATATACATGAACGGGGATATTGTTGAACAGGACAGTATAAAAGGACGCGAATGGTTCGAAAAAGCCATAGAGAAAGAGGAACCCACAAGTCTTTTAGCCGTCGCGAACATCATGGAACGGGAAGACTCCATCGCCGGTTACGGAAAGCGCAAACTGCGCAACAGCCAGGCCATCAGATACCTCGTTAAGGCAGCTGAGAAGAATCACCCCATGGCACAGTACAAATTGGCACGTTACTATGAAAACGGCAAATATGTAAAGAAAAGCAAGAAAGAGGCTTTCAGATGGTATAAGGAAGCCGCCGAACAGGGACACCCGCAGGCTATGGAACGTGTAGGCTACTGCTATGAGAAAGGACGCGGTGTAAAAAAGAACGAGCCGAAGGCAGCCTACTGGTACGAGCTTGCCGAGCAGAACGGGCAGGAATTTGCAAGAAAGAGGATGGAATGGTACAACATCTTCCACTTCTTCGAAGAATAATAGAGACTACGTAAATTTTTGTGATTAGTGGTTATGGGCGTCGGCTATCAATTAGTGGCTGATGCCCATAATGTTTCCACCTGCTCTGAGGCTTGCCCTACCCGTGTATTTTAAATGGTCTTTAAAAGCTGTTTATTGCTGTTATTATGTATATTTGCGATAAACCGCGAAAATAGACTGCACTCGCTGTGAAATATTGAAACAGGTTTCATATATCCCGCTCGTTTGTTGCTACCTTTGCGGCATCCTCAAAGATTTTCTGCACTCGCTGTGAAAAATATTGAAGTAAACTTAATATTTCTCGCTCGTTTGTTATTATCTTTGCGCTAAAGCGTGAAAGGAGACAACAAGAGATGAAATTAAGCATAATAGTTCCGGTATACAAGGTAAGACGTTATCTGCAGCGATGCATCGAAAGCATACTGCAGCAGACATATACCGACTATGAGCTTATTCTTGTTGATGACGGCTCACCCGACAACTGCGGAGCGATATGTGACCGCTACGCACAGGAATGCGACAAGGTAAGGGTTATCCATAAAAAAAACGGAGGTCTCTCATCGGCCCGTAATGCCGGTATTGCAGCCGCCAGAGGTGAGTACATCACATTCGTCGACGGTGATGATGCCGTAGCTTCGGGCACATATTACTACAATATGCACATACTGATGTCCAACCCCGACATTGATATACTTGAATACCCTATTGTAGCATATTACGAATCACCCAGAAGCAAAGTCATCTCTTTCAAGCCACAGAAGATATCGGGCAACGAACAAATATTCAAGGACTGGATAGAGCGTCAGGGATACGAACACTGCTACGCCTGCAACAAGATATACCGTGCCGATATGTTCATGTTCATCAGATACCCCGAAGGAGAGGTATTCGAAGACACCCTAATTACACCTATCCTTTTCAGCAGTTGCGAGAACGTATACTACTCCGATTGCGGATTCTATTATTATTATGACAATAATGAAAGTATAAGCAACAGTCACTCGTTCAAGCATTTCTACTTCCTGTTCCGCAACCTTGCCACGCTCCACGATAAGGTGTCAGCGATAAAAGGATTAGAGAATTATGCCGACAGGATACTGTTACGCTGTATCGACAACCTGTCGAGCCTGTTCCGTTGTTCAGACGGTAATAAGGAAGAGCGCAAGAATGCCGTGGCACTTGTCAAGGAGAAAAGGATAAAGATTGACAGGCTATACAGGATGGAACTATCCATTCCGCAAAAAATCAAATATACACCTTTTGCACTATTCGGAGCAAACATACATTGCAGAATACTTGCACTACTCCACAAAAAGCTGAACTGACAATGCTTTTATCTATAGTAATACCACATTACAACCTCCCCAGGGAGATGCTTAAGCGTTGCATAGACAGCATAATAGAGCAGGCACTCCCCAACGGGACATACGAAATAATAATCATTGACGACGGATCTGAAGAACAACCGTTGTGGTTATGCAACGAGTACAAGAATTATAACATCAAACTCATCAACAACAATCATGGAGGGCCTGGACATGCCCGCAACAGGGGTATTGAAGAGGCCCAAGGAAAATACATACAGTTCGTCGATGCCGATGACTATCTTTTTCCAAACGGAGATATGTTGCAATGCATAGCAATGCTGGAAAGTGAGAGGCCACAGATACTACGTTTCGGATATATTGTCAAGACCGATGACAGGCCCGACACCATAAGGCCTCATAAGGTCAATTTCAGCAACACCATCAGCGGAGCTGTTTTTATGAGAGACAACAACCTGAGCGGAAGCCCTTGCACCTATTTCTTCCAAAGGAGCCTGGCCATTGATAACTGCATCAGGTTTCCCGAAGGCATATTCCATGAAGATGAAGAATTCAACACCCTCCTCCATTACCACGCACAGACACTCGTTGCTAGTGATGCCAAGCCTTACTGCTACCGCATCAGAGAAGGGTCAACAACCGCCAATAGCTCAAGTGAGTTCGAGAAGAGGCGTATTGACAATATGTTCACTATGATAGAACGCGTGGCAGCATACAGGAGTACACACACTGCTGGTGCAAACATCATACAGAGAGCCGGTATAACACACAAACTGCACACACTCTGCGTTGACGTCATACTCAATATGATGTTCAATGGCATGAGAGCCGATGAGATATATGACGAATGCGAGTCACATCTCAAACCGTTAGGGCTGTTCCCTTTAGCTAATGCTGACTACTCTTTTAAATACAGAATTTTCCGTTCGCTGGCAAACAGCCGGACCGGTATGAAGATACTGCGCCTCATTGTTCCACGCAAGAAACCGACAAAGAGATGAAGATACTGCTTATTGGAGAATACAGCAACGTACATTGGACACTTGCCGAAGGACTACGCACCCTCGGGCATGAAGTATGCGTTGTCAGCAACGGAGATTTCTGGAAAGACTACAGGCGGGACATCTCACTTGTGCGCAAATGTACAAAGCTTGGTGGAATAAGCTACCTGCTGAAGACATATGCCCTTTTGCCGAAATTCAGGGGATACGATGTGGTACAACTGATAAATCCGATGTTCCTAGAAATAAAGGCAGAACGTATTGCCCCGATATACCGCTACCTCAAAAGACACAATAAGAAAATCTTCCTCGGAGCGTTCGGCATGGACGCCTACTGGGTCAAGGCCTGCAAACGCAAACCGCACATATTCCGCTACTCCGATTTCAACATCGGCGACAAGGAGATACTCAATGACTACACCATTGAACAGGCAGCCGACTGGCAGGGTACAGCAAAAGAGAGGCTAAACAAAGAGATTGCAGACAGCTGCAACGGGATCATAGCAGGGATGTATGAGTACCATACAGCCTACAGGAACGATTATCCCCACAAGCTCACATACATACCTTTCCCGATTTACAGTGACCGTGCGTCCGCATCGGTTCCCCATGACGGCAAGCAGAAGGTGCGTTTCTTCATAGGAATAAACAAGAGCCGCAACATATACAAAGGAACCGATATCATGCTGCGTGCACTTGAACGAGTAGAAATGGACTATCCCGAAGAGTGCGAAATGCTCAAGGCCGAGAATGTTCCTTTTGAGCAATACACAAACATGGTAAACAGTTGTGACATACTGCTTGACCAGCTATACGGATATTCACCGGGCATGAATGCACTGCTTGCAATGTCAAAAGGCAAGATTTTAGTTGGCGGAGCCGAAGAGGAGTGCTATGACATACTTGGAGAGAAGGATCTGAGACCAATGGTCAACGTCGCACCGGACGAAGAGGATGTTTACAGGCAACTTGAATGGCTGATAAAAAACAAAGAGAAGATTTCCACAATGCAGAGAGAGAGTATCGAATTCATAGAGAAGCATCACACCCCCGAAAAGGTAGCGAAACAATATCTTGATTTCTGGGAATCAAAATAGATAAAAAAGTCCGACATGGACACATACCGGACAGCAGGCTTCTGACTTCCACAAAATCCACATGGATACAATATTGAACAGCAATAAATAATAATCGCACGAACCTTTGTCCGTGCGATTATTATTTTCTTATGTCGAAAAAAGATTATCTCGCCAAATCCTTTACACCCGCTGCAATATTCACAATAGTCTTCACAGCCTTCTCCATCACCTGTACCGACACGAACTCATAACGGCTGTGGAAGTTCACGCCACCGGCAAAGAGGTTAGGACAGGGAAGCCCCATGAAAGAGAGCTGCGCACCATCAGTACCACCGCGGATGGGCTTCACAAGAGGCACCACGTCGGCCTGCTGCATAGCCATCTTGGCAAGCTCGATGATATGCATCTTCGGCTCCACCTGCTCACGCATGTTGCGGTACTGCTCTTTGAGTTCAAGAGAGACAACACCGTTGCCGTACTTCTCGCACATGGCCTTCTCCACTGTACGCATGAATGCCATGCGTTTTGCAAAAAGCTCGCCATTATGGTCACGGATGATATATGACACCTCGGCATGGTCTACACCTCCGTTGATGCCCATCAGGTGATAGAAACCCTGGTAGCCATCGGTACACTCGGGAGACTCCACTGCAGGAATTGTTGTAACGATAGATGTTGCCACGCGCAAGGCATTCAGCATCTTGCCCTTCGCATAACCAGGATGCACATTACGGCCCTGTATAGTGAAGAGAGCGCTGCCGGCGTTGAAATTCTCGAACTCAAGCTCACCCTCGGCACCACCGTCAACGGTATATGCCCAGTCGCAACCGAAGAGAGGAACATTGAAGTTATGGGCACCACGGCCTATCTCCTCGTCGGGGTTGAAAGCAATGCGGATTTTACCGTGCTCAATCTCGGGATGAGCCTGCAGATACTCTATTGCTGTGATGATTTCCGCAACACCAGCCTTGTCATCGGCACCGAGCAGAGTGTGACCGTCGGTAACGATAAGGTCGTGTCCTATGTAGTTCTCAACCTCTGGGAAATCCGACACGCGCAACACTATGTCATCCTTTGCCGAGAGCACGATGTTACCACCAGTGTAGCTTACCACGCGTGGCTTCACATCCTTGCCACTCATGTCGGGACTTGTATCAAGGTGTGCGATGAAACCTACTACAGGAAGATCCTTGTCAGTGTTTGCAGGAAGAGTAGCATAGAGATAACCCTTCTCGTCAAGGACAACCTCGCTCAGGCCCATAGCCTTGAGTTCCTGCTCAAGGAAACGCGCAAAGACAAACTGCCCTTCGGTTGTAGGAACAGTCGTTGCATCATCACAAGATTCTGTATCAAATGTCACAAACTTCAAAAAGCGCTGTAACATACTTTCTTTAAATTCACTCATAATATATCATTTATTTTATTATCACCATTGTTGCACCGAAACCGTACTTCTGGAACGAAGCATCCTGCGAAAGACATTTGGGATACTTGCGACGTATCTCCTGCGAGATTGCATTGCGCAGCACACCCTCGCCCTTGCCGTGGATAAAGACAATCTTCTTACCCTTATATTTGAGGTTCTCGTCCATTGTCCTGCGCACCACATCGAGCTGGTAGTTGAGCATATCAAAATTATTCATTCCTGCTGTTGTCTCAAGCAAGGCATCGATATGCAAGTCAACTTCAAGGATGTCGCTTCCTTTTGTTATCTTGGGCTGTTGGGAAGGCTTCTGCGGCTGATCACCTTTTTTCTTCTCAAGGATAATCTTCTGGATTTCCTCGGCATCAGTGAAGACCTCCTTTGTAGGCTTGTCATCAACCACAAGGTCATAGATGAGCGCGCCCTCATCAAAGAAGAGGTTCTCGCGGAAGAGATGCAGCTTATAGAACTTCACAGTGTCGATGCGACGCTCGATGTTCATTGCAGCCTTCAAGGCAAAAGGCTTATTCTCCTTGAATGGCAGAAGCTGCACGCATACACGCTCGATGTCGTTAAGT
>JAEIGA010010221.1_pt1 | contig 14220 bp, 26 predicted proteins | sample 9270691 | NCBI WGS metagenome assembly JAEIGA01 (sample SAMN17057246, study PRJNA624740) | gut metagenome | biome: biome; isolation source: fecal sample | host: Bos grunniens | place: China: Xizang | collected 2019 | reverse complement strand
CGCGCGCCCCCCCATTGGAGCTCCGCAAGCTGAAGCAACCCTTTTTGACGGGGGGCCTGGGGCGGGGGCGGGTACCCCTGGGCTTGATTAACTTTGAGTTTAACCGATTAACCAACGCAAAGCGGAGAGACCCGCCCACGTACCGCCGAAGCACGCGCAAAAGCGCACAGTTGAACGGCTTGCGACAATTAACCACGCACGACCCATAAACCGCACAGGCGGTTAAGATAGAGGTTTACAGCGCACGCGACGACGCCGGAACAACGGCGTTAACCCACACGAACGGGGCGGGGGCCCACCCCTGCGTTAACTTGTTAACCGCGAAATTTGCGCGAATTTGGCCACTCGCCCACCACCCGGGCGCGGGCACTTTGCAGGCACGGCCAAGGCCGCACGGCGCGGCCCACAGTGCCCTCTTTTGCCCGCCTGCATACGTTGACGCCCACGACGCGGGAACGGGCCCAGGACGCGCGTAGAAGCCATCAATCTACCAAGAGCATTGATGGCGCCCGCAACCACGAAAGACGATCCAGAGGCACGCCATGCGCGACGACGGCCATGATGTGCGCCGACGATGATGCAGATCCGCACACACGGAAATCCGCCGAATTTGCGAAGCGCGTGTGTTTTGATATGAAAAGAAAAATTTCCGCATGCGAAAATATAGGGCGGAAACATAGGGCGGAAAAGGGGGGCGGACTCTTATCTATATATCTATAGTAGTAATTAGAATGTATTTATAGATGTAGATTGAAGTGATAATTACCACTTTTCTTTTTTTGGTACTTTTTTTCTTTTGCGGCGGAAATTACATTTTGGAACCGCGAAGGAGGTTGCTATGGACGCAGTCAGGAAACCGAGCGTGGAAACGCTCGTAAAAATCGGGAAATTCGAATTGACGGTTGTAGCCTACAGGGCAATCACCAGGGCCGAAGCCGACATGGCGGCAAGGCAATACCTGCTAAACACGAAACGCCGGGCTTTTCCAAAGACCGGCAAGGGCAAAATAGTGACGATTATCGGGCACGACGGGCTCTAGGCGCTCCAGCCGAAAAGCGCCTTCGAGATGAGCTTCATCGCGTTCAGGGATGCTTCCTGGGCCTTGAGCGTCTCGCGGACGATTTCTTCGAACTCCGCCTGCTCGATCGTGTGGTAAGTCGGGCCGGATTCTACCGGCTGCTCGATTGTCTTGATAATTTTCTTGGGCATGCCATGAATATAGGTTCATTGGCGGAACCGCGCACGAAAATGTAACAACATATTTTTACGGGCAAAAAGAAAGCCGCCCGGAGGCGGCTAGAGGATAGTTAAACCTTTATTTCCGGCTTGTCAAAGTACGCTTCAGCGGCAGCATGCCTTCGACGCCATTTATCCGGAATGGTAAAAGTCTCCACGGCATCTGGCATTTTAGACCGATGGAATCTGTCAATGTTTTTGGCCAGTTCCTTCAACTTGACATTGTTTTTCATATAAACAAAATCCCTTATTCCACGGCTATCGTTAGAAGGCGGAAAATAAATCTTTATTTTCACATCCGGGAAATTGTTTGATATGAATTCTAGCGGAGGAACCAAATCAGTGTCAGCGCTTATAAGCGCCAACGAATCCACCTTCTTTTGAACGCAATCGCCAATCATTCGCACGGATATGTTTACATCCGTCTTTTTCTCTTCCGGTTTACGGATTGGCTTTCCGCACAACGGACAATTAAATTCGTTAACCAGAAACTCTCCGCGAACGACTTCGAACAGATCACCATTTAAAGCTTTGTTAGCGTTCAAAAAAGCACCTTGGAGCACGCTCTTTTCTTCATTCAATGGAGACGCCGTAAAATAAACAACTTTTACGAGTTCCTGACCTTCAGAAAGAAAGCTTTTACAGAACTTAACGACATCAATCCAATAAGCGCAACCCCATTTAGTGCCGTTGGACGACTCAAACATGCGCTTGATTCCGAAATAGAAATTAAAACCATCAATGTAAAAGGCTACTTTCGACATCGTGAACTCCAAAAAAAAAATGCCTCCCGTAGGAGGCCAGTCTCTGAAAGAAATCAGAGCGTTGCTATGGAAAATATACACAATTCCCTGTCAACTGTCAATAGATTTTTTGAAAAATCTTTAAATTTAATCAAATTTTTTAAAGAATTTTAAAAAATGTAACATCTTTTTTTTAAACGTGTTTGCAGGGGCTTTTCCAGCCGGCGGAGCGCACGAACCAGAACGCCCAAACGGGCACGTCCTTGACCTTGCAATCGGGCTGGCGGGCACACTCGATCATCCACTGCACGTAATCCTGGTAGTAGATGCGGAAGTTCCCGAGGTCGCCCTGGCGCATGGCGGGGAGCCCGGCCTTGAGCCACTGGTAGACGCGGGTCGTCGATACGTTTTCCTTGGAGGCCAGCTCCTTGGGGCTGTAGCAGCCGAGGTCAGGCTTTGCGCTGGCGGCATCGGCAATGCTCGCGACGATGCAATAGAGCGGTCTCGTGTTCATCCGGCTTCTGCAACAGCCTCACCCGCACCGACTTTGCCGCCCACACCGTCGATACAATCAGCAGAACCGGCTTCCCTTTCAGAAATCATCTTAGACCACTTATTGAGTTCATCCGTAAGTTCAGATTCGACCTTCGTCAATCCCGCAATAATCAGCTTGTGGACCTTTTCATACGAAAGTTTCAGCTTTATAGCTTCTTCCGAAAGTTCGAGGTGTTCACGAATCAGAAGCCTGAACGACTTCATGCAAGTCACGCGGGCCTTGCAGTATGCAACTTCCATTTCTTCAGCGGTCATAGCTTTGTTTTCTCCTTGGTTAAATCCTTTTCGATGCCTACGCCATTAAGGAACCCGCTCACGATACTCAGGACCCTTTTCTTGTAGAGCTCTTCCTGTTCCACAAACGATTCGCCAAACAGCTCGTAATCGGTGATACCCATCTTCTTGAGCTTATAGACGACGTCGTAAGTCGGTTTGTTGGTACCGTCAGCCCATTTGTAGACGGTTTCCTTCTTGACGCCTAGCTTTTCGGCAAGCTCTTTCTGGGTAATCCCTATCCTGGCGACAAATTCTTTCACGTTGAATTTTGGGGTATTCATGGTATTAAATATAACAAAATCAATATAAAAAATACAACTTTTTTAAAAAAATTATATAAAAAATACCAAAATTAATATAAAAAGTACTATATTTACAAAAAACATACAAAAACGATAGGCAAAAGGGCAAAGCATGAAAACAATCGGACGCATCTACGCAGTTTTACTTGAATGCTTTACCGACCGCATCAGCGCCGAAGAGGCCATCGAGACAATCCGGAAAATCCTGATGATGTAAAAAAAGACCCGGATCGCTCCGGGCTCTTCAGGCAAACCGCCACCGGCGGTCAGCGGCGACCGTATTTAGGTTTACCCCACGGAATTATGTAACGAGTCATACGTTTAAAGGCACCAACTTCGGCTTTGTACGTCACGTCACGACCCATCTGGTCAATCGCATTGTTAACGGCCAGAGCTTCACAAACCGGCCATGCAGGCAAATCGTCACCAGCAATTTTGGAAAGTAAAACATCTACAGCGTCGGCATCTGCATCATTCTTGATTGAGTTTACCGAAGAAAGCGCCTCATAATACCTACTACGCTGGCTCCTTGCACGGACTTGTTTATCCTTGAAATCGATAACAAGCATCAAGATGCTCAACGCAGTCACGACAACGCCGCACGCGGAATACACGACACTCTTGTTGATGAACAGCGATGCAAACGCATAAGTTCCAAACAAAGCCACAACGATTTTACAGAACGTATCGCAGAGGCCATAATAACGTTCCATATCCTCGTTAAGCAAGATATTATACCTCGCAGTCCATTCAAGATCAGTTTTGCGCTCCGTCAGTTCGTCTACCTTGGAGGAATCTTTATCGGAGGTTCCCTCGCGCCCGGGTTCGGTATCACACATAGAGTTTTTCCTTTCATGGTTAATTTTCTTTAATTTAAGTTAATTCGGTTAAGCAATCAATACGAATGTAACAACTTAAATTTTGGGGTCGGTTTTGCCGGGGAGCATGCGGTCGAGTTCCTGGCGGACATAAAGAAGTCACACTTTTATCTTTGACTCGATATATTGCAAGCCAGCAAGACCAAAAGGCTTTGCTTTAGCTCGGTCACCAACAATCGCCGCAGCTGCAGCAAGGAACGCTTGTTTTTTGTCGTCCGGGATTGCCTTGGCGTAGGAATTGACATATTTTTTAAAATCGGACGACTCAACTTTTATTTTGCGATTAGCCTTAGCAAGTAGTTCTTCTGTGCATTCAGCGCCTATAGCATTCATATACTCGCAAATAAAAGCTCTTTTCTTTGCGGTAAGAGATGCGTCCGCTCGACCAAGATAAACCAGTATTGACAGCTCTTTACCGAAATCATCCAACAATTTACAAACCTTACCAGAATCACTTTTATAGAACTTCTCAAGAACATAGGAATAGAAATCTTCAATACCGTCAACTGAAATAATCTTGCTAAAACCTACATTCAAAGCGACTCCATCAGAATCAGTCATTCTGACGTAAAACTGGTCAACATCGTAAGAAGAAGCCATGATTTTTTCGCAAAGAAACTCTTCGCTCCGCTCGCCTTCCTTATAGGTGACAATATTCATTTTGAGTTTTTCATTCAGTTCAAAGCCGTGAAGGTCATACGGCAAATCAGGAACTTCTTTATAGGGAATTTCAGACCATTCATCATAGTGATACATTTCGCAAGGCTTCAAATTAGATCCATACTTTTTTGCAAAATACAGACGCAAATCACCTTGAACTATTTCGCCTGTCGACAAGTCTACACATTCAGATATTCTAGGAATGTAGAAAGTCCGCTCTTCTTTTCTCATGAAGCAATAAGCGACCAAAACTTTGCCATCAAACTTACGGACGGCAATCTTTCTTGTGGACTCCTCGCCATCCGAATTCTCGTAAGTAATTTCTAGATCTGGTTCAGAAGATTTTTGAACTTCATTCCTGGCCTCGATGTTCAATTTGTTAGAAGTAACCTTACCGTTTTCATTTTGCTTATCAAGCTCCTTTGACTTTTCTTCAATTTTATCAGCAAAAAATGCACAGACTGCAGAAAACGCCAAAACAGCAACAATAATCCATTTCCACCAACTATCTACACAGATTATAACGCCAATAATAACGGCCACCAGGCAGCCGCCGCAGCCATTTGTTTGATTTTTCTTTGCCATATTACCTCACTGATTTATCGGTTAGAGACTGCCATTTTCGTTCATTTCTTGCCTGCCGTGGAGAAGGCGGTCGATTTCCTGGCGGACGATGTCGCGGATATTGTCCTCGGAGAAGATTCCCTTTTTCTTGAGGTCGGCAATGAGCTGTTCCTGGAGGCCTTCGAGCAGGTCCGGGTGAGCCGCGATGAAATCAGGCGACGGGACGGCGGGCGCGGTCTGCTTTGGCTTGTAGTCGACGCCGAAAAGCGTTTCGACTGTAGCTCCAGCCTGAAACAAACGGACAAAGGCATTATAGTTCGGCCGCGCTCCATCGGGCTTGCTTTGCGCCCATTTGCCGAGATTCTTCGCTGTCTTTATACCAGCCAACTTTGCAACTTCTTCAGCAGACAATCCAGTGTCTTCGGATATCTTTTTGATGCTGATTTTGTGCAAATAATCGTTTTCCATACACGAAAAATAGAAAACAACATGCCAATTCCAAAAAAAATCTAAAAAAAATAGACAAAAAGTATTGACAATCTAAGAAAGTTAGATTAGATTTCTAGTAAAATTAGATTTCAGTCTAAAAATCTTAGAGGAAACAATATGCCAGCAGAATGCGTTCAAGTAAAACTACCGCCTGAAATGACTCAGATGATTGACGAAATCAGAGCTGTTCGCGCCGCACGCTTTGAAGCATTAAGCAACAAATCAATCGTCATCGACGCAGTAAAGGAAATGCACTCCAGACTCAAGGAGTCGCAACATGGCACGCAGGCGTAACACCATCGCACAATATGTGAGCTTCGATATGACGGCAATGGCGACACACATTCAAGGCATGACGGACACGCAGCTCGGCGCGTGGTGCCGCAAGATGGTCATCGACTGCTGTTCCGGCTGTCTCGACCCGAACACCGACCCGTTCGTCCGCTCATATTACAATCGCTCGCAATCAAAAATGCTTGAAAAGCAAAATCACGACGCAAACACGTACCAGAACCGCCTTCGCCGCAACGCGGAAATTTACGGCCAGGAAACGGCCGAGGCTACCGCACCCGACAAGGAAGGCGCAAGCAAGGCCTGTAATACGCCAACGGAGGCGTCCGAAACCTCCGGGCCCAAAACGGACACAAGTGTAGCTGAAAGCGCAGTGCGCACCTCAGAGGCCGACAAGGCCTTGGCAGATGGGGACTTCCGCGAGGGGTCCCGGGACTTGAGCGACGGCAGCGATGCCGCCACGATGGGATCGGGGAGATCTGCCAAAACTTTGGACACAGACACGCGCACGGGGGGCGACTCCCTGAGAGGTTGTGACTCAAAGCCGGCTAGCCATTCCGGCAAGTCCCCCGTGCGCAACGAGCTTTCGCTGTTGCCGCCGCCCGAAAAGAAGGCCTACGGCACCTGCAAGAACGTGCTGCTCACCGACGCCGACGGCCACCACCTCCGCGAGGTGTACGGGCCCGACCTCCCGACCGCCATCGAGATTCTCGACTCCGCGCTGGAGAACAACCCGAAGCTCAAGAAAAAGTACCGCAACCACGCGGCCGTGCTCCGTTACGGCAACTGGGTATGGCAGGAAGTCCAGAAGATCAAGGAAAGGAAGGTCCGCCTGGAAACAGCCGAAATCAACAAGAAGAACGCGCAGCAACGCGCCGCCAACGGCGATGGCCGCACATTCAAGCAGAAGGACAGCGACGACCGCAACGAATGGCTCCGCACGTCCATGTTCACAAACGAGGCCGCAAATGAGTAAGACGATAAAATTAATCGAAAGGATAGCCTTTAGAAAAAGACAACTTGTCAAAAGCCTTTGCGCTTGGATCCTATCAAGAGGAAAAAAGCCATTTATGGAAAAATGGGGATGGGATTTGACAAGGCTTACGTTAGGAAAGAGAAACGGAGTATGGGTAACAGTCTATTTCAGCACTTACAGGCCATTCGGTAAAGACTGTCCGCTGCCAAACGGCGGGAACTGCGTCGACATCATTCCATCTCGAACTTGCAATCATGCGAATCAAGAAGTTTACGACAAACATCATGATTCCGCTCGCGATAAAGTTCAAGGTATTCCGAATCACTAACCCTGGAAATCACGAAATGCCCTCCGTCTTTATAAAGGAAAAGATCATGCCCGTCATATTCCGCTTGAAAGAACTCCGGACTGTCGATGTCTGTAATCGTGTCGTCAATCATCTTGAACCTCTAACGAAAGAATAGCAAAATATGGAAAACATCCAGGAACAGGTCAACAGGCTTTCGAAGGCGCTTAGGCTCCAGGTCATCGAGACGCTGGTGAAAATCGACCGCGTGAAGTACGGTGCCCAGAAAATCGACGGCGAGGAAATGGTCTTCACCGTCAGGTGCATCGACGCCCTCCCCTGTTGCACGGCGCAGCTCCGCAACCTGTTCAACGACGCGCACGACTACCACGAGGATATCGGCATGTTCCCGCACGCCGCGACCATCGCCGACCTGGAATACTGCTGCAAGAAGCGCTCGATAGGCTACCGCAGCTCGCAGGACGTGTCGCATTATTGGCTTCCGAAGAAGGAAGACGGCGACCTCCGCACATTGCCCGCGTTCCGGCAGCTTGCGGCCGTGTACCGCCCGCTCGTCGCCGCCGGCAAGAAGATTTTGCCGCCGATGGACCACAACGCGGTCGTGAGCGAAGCGACCGCAATCGTCAACGAACTTACTACCCACCTGATTGGAGGATAAATGTCAACGAATATATGCGTTTTTATTGGCCGTCTCGCCAAGAACCCCGAAATCACCACACTCCCCAACGGCAACGAGCGTACCCGTTTCTCCATCGCCGTCGATCGCGATTACAAGAACGAAGACGGTTCCCGCACCACCGACTGGCACAACGTGGTCATCTGGGGCAGCGCGAATTACATCCGCAAGGTTCACCTGGGACAGGGCGACAAGGTGTGCGTATCTGGACGCATGGAAAACAACGAGTGGGTCGACAACGACGGTATCGCGCACCGCGAAAAGGTGCTGAACTGCAAGAAAATCGAGCTCGTGCAGAAGAAGCGCAGCGACAAGGACGCCGCCGCCGAAGATACCGCAGCGGCCATGCAGCAGGGCACCATGCCCGAAGACGACGATTTGCCGTTCTAGGAGGCGACAATGGGAAAGCTTTTCTACTTCGAGATGAAAAACAGCAAGGGCGAATTCGAACCGTTGGGCGTCATGACCATCACCGATGCCATCCAGTATTCCTGGGGCCACGGCCACGCATCGCTCAGGTTCGAACAGGTCAAGGACCTTCACGTCGCGGAAACGCCGAGCCGCTAGGGAGCAGACAATGGTCAAGCGCAGGAAGGATTCGTTTAGCATCACGCCCGACATGGCAGCACGCGCCGTGCGCCGCAGTAACTTCTGGAAGGCGTTCGAGAAGCTGTGCGAACGCCTCGGCCGCAGGAACGACTTTTTCCGCCTGATCCGCCGCCGGGACGCGGATGCGACCATCGGCGAAATCACCGAGTTCCGCCGCAAGATGACCAGGCTCCTGGCTTTCAACTACGACGTCCACAGGTGCCCGGACCCTTGCTGCAACAAGAAACTTTTTGGAACAGAACCACTCAGATATCCGCCCGAATGGAGGCAAGCATGACCGTAATCAAGGCCAAAAACTCAGGAAGACCTTACACACTGAAACTCGAAAAGATCGGGGACCAGATCGGGAAAGTGACGATCGAAGGAATCGCGCCGAAATGGATTGCCGCAAAGGCGGAAACATTCAGCATCACGCACCCGGACTTCAACAACGCGGTCACACTGATTACGGCCGAACTCATCCGCAACGGGGAAATCGTAAGCATCGTCAATACACAAAGGAGCTAAAAGAATGAAAAACGAACTCATGATCGATATCGAAACGACAGGGCAGAATCCGGGATGCAAGGTGTTGAGCTTGGGCGCATTCGGGTTCAGCAAGACCGGAGAACAGGTTGATTTTTACCGTCGTTTTAACCACTCGAAGCAAGGCGAAGTCGGTCTAATTGACGACGAAAAGACTGTAGAATGGTGGTCCAACCCGGACAGAGCAGCGGCACGCGCAGAAGCGTTCGGCGGCAAGACGGACCCGGCCGAAGGTATCGGCGAATTCAAACAGTGGTTCTATCAGAATTTCAATGCCGGAAAATTCGACAAGTTTCGTGCGTGGTGTTGCGGGCTAGATTTTGATTTTCCGATTTTAAAGGAATTTTTCCGGAGATTTGGTTTCGGGTTCCCGTGGCCGTACTACATGCAATGCGACTATCGCACGCTCAAGAATCTCGCACCAGTCATCAAGGCCAGCGAAGGCAATGTAGCTAAGCACACCGCGCTCGAAGATGCCAAGGCACAGCTTCGCGGACTTCGCGCTTTCTACGAGCTCATTGAAAAAGTCGCATAGAGGAGCCGGAAAGTGTCGAAGAATTCCAGACCGTGGATGAACAGCGACCTTGCAGTGCTCCGCGCCGGACAACAGCCCACCGGACGCACGTACCGCGCTTGCCTGATGTTCTGCCGCCGGCACTGCATCCCGTTTCCAGGAAAAAAATCCTTCGAAGTAAACAAGGAACTCGAAAAAAAATTCACACAACCACAAGGCATCATCATGACTAAAAAAGCACAACCCAAGAAAACCATCACGGCAAGCGTCAAGGACGCGAAGGCCGTAAAGAAGCCCGCAGCGGTCAAGGCGGCAAAGCCCGCACCGGAACCCGAAAAGGCCGAAGAACGGTCATACAATTTCCGCGTTCTCGACGTAAAGAACGTCAAGGCAAGCGACAACATCCGCGAGGTCAAGGACATCGACGACCTGCTCGCCTCCATCCAGGAACACGGTATCGTGAACCCGATTACCGTGCTCGACGAGGGCAACTCGAACTTCAAGGTCATCGCAGGGTTCCGCAGGTTCGCGGCCGCAGTCCAGCTCGGGCTCAAGAAGATTCCCTGCCACGTGATGCTCAAAGACCGCGAAGGCGTCGAGGAAATCTCGCTCACCGAAAACATCACCCGCATGGACATGACACCCTACGAAGAATGCATGGCCGTGAAGGCGCTTTCCGGAAAGAAGAAGACGCCCTCCGCAATCGCGAAGCATTTTGGCCGCACGCTCCGCTGGGTCCTGGTGCGCAAGAAGCTCGCAGACGCGGGCGACAAGGTGCTGAAGAAGGTCAAGGAAGGTGTCATCGAGCTTTCCCAGGCTGCGAAGATCGCAGACCTCCCCGACAATGTGTTCAAGCGCGAGCTCGAAAGCTGCTACCGCACGGACAAGTATTTCATCGACGGGGTTCTGGAACGCTATCACAAGGATCTGAGCAAGGCACCGTTCGAGCACGAAGCCTGCCTGCAGTGCGAAAAGTGCAGTGCATGCCAGGCGGACCTGTTCGAGAACGAACCGAAAGCCTACTGCCTCGATCCGAATTGCTGGGCACGCAAGGCCAAGAAGGCCGCAGAGGCCAAGGTGAAGAAGCTCCAGGAAGAAGGCAGGAATGCACGCCTCGGCAAGTTCTCCGGCAAATGCATCAGCTACAGCGACGAAGCCGACAAGTACGATATCAACTCCTGGGACACCAAGGGCCAGGAGCAGGCCAAGGAAGCAGGCATCCAGAAGCGAATCCTTGTCGATGCGGCCACCGGCAAGACACTCGAATACTACGACAAGCGCGACCTGCCCGACTACCACGAAGAAACCGAAGAGGAACGTCAGGAGCGTGTGAAGAAAGAAAACGAAGATCGCGAATTCGAAAGGGTCAAGAATGACATGACGAAAAACCGTCTTCGCAAGGCAATCGCGAATAAAATCCAAAAAGGCGAAAAGGACGACGTGATCGCACTGCTTCTTTTCTGCTGCGACGACCTTGACGATACAATCGACGAATCGCAGCACAGCCTTCTCGGAATCAAAGAAGATGAAGACCGTTGCGCAGGTCTTACCGACATCGACGATCAGGTAAGGCCCTGCGACATTCACGACGCCGTTCTCGGCAGTGTCGAACACATCCTCGAGGAAACCTACGATATCGACATTCTCCGAAAGATGTATTCCATCATCACTTACGACGACCCGAAGGAAGCCGAACCCGTAGACGATGAGGTCGAAGACGAAATCAAGCGCATTCACGAAAAGAAAAACGAAGAAAACAACCAAAGCAGCAACGAAGACAGCAACGAAGATTCCGAAAACAAGGAGGTCGACTAATTATGTCCAACCTCGAATTTTACTTCAATCAAGAAGAAATGGATGAACTTAAAGAACTTCGCATCGACAGCATTCGCGAAGGCGATGAAATGACTGCACAACAAATTGTCAAGAGTCTCATCCATGAAAAATTCGTTCTTAAACACGGAGCCAAAAACGCACCTCTTATCGAAGAAAACGATGCGGACGACGAACGTTGCGAAAACATCACAAACAATAGCGAATGCTGGACTGTGAAAGACGCTATGTCCTATATCAACGAGCAGACAAAACGCAATAACAGCAACAGCATAATTTACAATGCCGTCAAAAATCGCGAAATAAAATTCTTCTACATCGGCAAAAGGCATTACTTCAACCCACAAGACGTTAAGAAATGGCTTAACCACCATAGAAATCACAAGGTTTATAAAACCGACAAAGTGCCCCCCCCCATTCAGAAGAAAGAACTGAAAAAGCGAGTTTATACGGAAGAGCAGCTTGAAAAAATGCGTGAAAGAGCAACGCACGCAAGGATGTTTATTGGAAAACCAAAACAGGAGACTACTCAATGCGTAACGAATTGATGATCGACATCGAAACAACTGGCCAGAAGCCCGAATGCAAGGTATTGAACCTCGGGGCCTTCGGCTTTGACAAGGACGGCAACCACGAAGACGAAGAGGTAGACAATGAGTAACGAGAAATCCAGCTCCCCCATGTTCCAGGCAGCCTCGATGATGCTCGACGCCATGCGCGACCTCAAGGAAAAGAAGATTACCCCGCAGGAGGCGAATTCCATTGCCTTGCTCGGCAAGGGTATCGCCGACATGGCCCGCGAAGCGACCAACTTCGTACGCGCAACCGGGATGATCCCGGTCGACAGCGCTTTCGGTTCCACATTCCGCGACATCGAGCCGCACGCGAGCCGCGAAGCTCTTGCCGAACAGAAGGCTCGACTGGAAGCGCGCGGATGTACTTTGCTGCCCGCAAAACGTGCGAACGGGGACGCCTGATGAAAAACAAGTGGACAGAAGACGAAATCGCCATGCTGCGAAACAACATCCTTCCTCCGGGAAGGACACTCCACAGCGCGTACACCAAGGCATTCCGCCTGGACTTCTGCTTCTGCCCGGTACTCAAGAAATCGTTCAAGGTCCAGCGCAACCGCACCAAGTTTGTCACCGGCTCTGTAATCAAGGAACTGCAGAAAACCGGAAAGGTGCGGGCCACTGCCAGGAAGTATGGGATTTCCTACACCACGGTAATGGAAATCGCGCGGAAACACGGAATCCAGGTCAATCCGGATTCCAAAAAGAAGCGCAACGAGACAATCGTGTTCGAAGGCAAAAACTACGCCTGGAGTAAATCCGGTTTCTACTGGCGCTGCACTTCGGGCAAGCGCGAAAGCCTTGCACGCCTGCTCTACGAGCGCGCCCACGGTCCTATCGACGGCCGGATGGTCGTCATATTCAAGGACGGCAACAAGTACAATCTCGATATCGAGAACCTTTTATGCGTCACGCCGCAAGAGCAGGGACGCCAGCACTACGCAAACGACCCGCTATACCGTGCGCAATGCCTTGCGGCCCTCACTCTGGGACGGTTGAACACCCAAATCAACGAGGCGATAGACCCGGAACGGAAAAGAAAAAGAATCGAAAAAACATGGACAACCAGGAGAAACAGAAATGTCTAAGGAAAAAACTGCATTCGAAATCCTCGCCAACACATTGAAGGCAATGACCAAGCAATGTACGGCGAAAGTCAAGGACAACAGACCCGCCCTCATGGCCGTATTCATCAGCAGGACTGACGAAAACGCATACGCTTCAGATGGCCACAAGGTCGCCATCCTCGACATGTACGATCACATGGACCCCGCCGAAATCAACGAGCTTGCTTTTTACGCCGACATGCAGGCGATTGAATTTTCCAACGGATTCGCCCTGATTAGCGCGAAGAAGAAGGAAACTTTCGTCAAGAATTTCGGCAACGGACTCGCAGACACCGACGTCAAGGAATTTGACTACCCGAACATCCTGAATGTCTTGCCAACGACAGAAGGACTAAAACACGTTACCGACACGCACGCAAGTTTCTTGCCCAGCAATCTCTTGGCAATCGACAAGGTCGTGACCGCAGCGGAGAAAAACACGACCAACTCCGTCACGGAAAGGCTGTACGGCAAAAGCGACTGTTCCATTCACGTCGCATTTTACAACGGATTGCTTGTCGGCGTCATGCCGTACCGAACACCACACGAATTTCTCGAAGAGATGCCCGCGCGAGGCCATTACTTCGATGCCATTCGCAAGGCACCGGCCAAGAACCCTTGCGACAACAATTACAAGAACTGGCGCGACCAGAAAGAAGACGAAACCGAGACGGAGTCCGAATGATTGAAAAGGTATCCATCATCAAGGACGCTATCATGACGGCGGCAGTCATCGCCGTTGTCGTGGGCGTGCTTTGCTTCGCAGCCGGAGGCGTGTGAAAGCCGGACGTACAAAGCCAGGCAAGCGCCTGACGAGAACCGAAGCCAGGCTACGGCTGGAAAGGCTTGACCGGAAAGATTTCGAGCATTACGAGGAATGCAGCGAATGCAGATACCGCAAGTGGTGCGCCGAAATCGAAGACAAGTACGTCTGCACCGCATGCGTAATCGACGGACCGAACGAACGATTCATTAAACAAGGATTTAGAGTATGACAGAAAAAGAAAAAGACCAATTCATCGAACAGCTTCAGGGCGAAGTCAAGCACTGGCACATGGCTTACGACGCATCAGAAAAAGTAAACCAGGCCCTCGTCAAGGAAAACCAT
>JAEIGA010010220.1_pt1 | contig 14220 bp, 19 predicted proteins | sample 9270691 | NCBI WGS metagenome assembly JAEIGA01 (sample SAMN17057246, study PRJNA624740) | gut metagenome | biome: biome; isolation source: fecal sample | host: Bos grunniens | place: China: Xizang | collected 2019 | reverse complement strand
CCCGTTCTGCCCACACGCCATAAACCACGCATCATCGTTAGAATGTCGTTCTATGTAGCCTTCCACAGCTCTCCTACACCGCTCACGCCAGTCCTCTCCGAGCGTTTCGTAGTCATCCAAGGTCTTCTTAAGGTATTTGCCCAAACCGCTCTGATTTGCCTTTTTAAAGGCTATTCTCTTTGACATACACTTGCATTCACGATGCCGTTCGTACATCCCGTCAAGGTAAGATACAAGACCTTTATTCTTGCAGATGATACAGTCGATACCGTCTTCCTTGTTAAGGTCACCAACACTCTCGTTGTAGCAGTCCACAGTAAACTGCCTGAATTCTTCGTTACTCATAGAGCTTACAGGGACTTCTATCCCCATCCGCTTGAACATAGTTGCCAAGCTATCCACTTCTATCACCCCCTAATCCTCAAAACCGATGATGAGTTCATCCGCTTTCTTTTTTTCTTTTCTTTCTCTACCCTCTACTCCCCTATCCTTACCTAACCTATCCTGTGTATCCATTTGGTATACCACTTGGTTGTCATCTGGTATACCATCCGCACCCACCTCTGTTTTTTCCGTATAAGCACCGTTCCCTTTGCTTACAAGCAGGGATTTTTCTTCGGTGTACACAGTCGGCTTGAATCGGTCATTTCGGATGTAGTTATGTATCTTCCAATGCTTAATCACAACCACTCCACTTTCAAAAGGTAGGATGAATCTCTTCATAATGAGTACCTTTAGGTCATCATCCGATGCACCTACCATCCTTTGAATCTTTCTTGGATTGTTGATGAAGCCTTCATCATCAGCTCTCATCGACAGGTGAAAATATAACGCCTGCGTAGAGAGTGGCATATCGATGAAGGCATCACTATCTATGATTGTTTTGGCAAACATTCTGCGTTCAGCCATTTAATCAGCCTCCCTTTCAATCTCCTTCTCTTCATGGAAGAGCGTAAACTCTTTCATCTTCCCGATGTGGAAAAGGAACCTATAGAAGTCCTCAACGAGATGGTAGTATCGGTTGTACTTCCTCTCAAGCCGTGCCTTCTCCGCTTTTTCTTTTACGATGATGCCGTTTAAAATGGATATATGATGCATCAGCGTTGTAACTTTCTCAAAGTCATCATTTGCCTTCAGCCGTTCGATTTCGTCCTTCAAGCGAATGATTAGGTCAAGTACATATTGATTACAACATTTCCCCTTATAATTCAACAACGGACACATAGAACATGGCATACTTTCGCAATCATAAAAATACGCCTTTATAATCTCTTCATCCGTAACAACCGTTGGTATGAAGGACAAGATATGAGCAATAACATCCACCGTCCACCCGTTTCCGATAGCCTCAAACCGCCTTGTCTTTGGTACGCAATCGGTATAATTGTCGGGCAATGTTTGCAAGCGTTCAGCTTCTACTGGACTTATAATCTTGTACTTGCTCCAATCGTCTTCATCAACAAGGATATTGCATTTACTTTCCGTTCTGCTCTTGGGAAGTGTAGGAGCTTTCCCGTTCAGGTAATGCAATCTGTACGGCTCTGACTTATCCCCACGCCCCGTCAGATCATATTGGATGTAGTTTTTGGTTTTGACTGCTGAAGGCGGTATACGATGGTCAACCCTTATTAAAGCCTCATCGTATATGAATACATCTTTCAGTAGCAACCCCTTGTCCAATGGCTGCGTTACATTGGGGATGTTCGTCCAATACAGCCGTTTACGGCGTTGAGCTGATACGAGCTGACTGTCAATCATAATCGGCTCAACACCTAATTCATCCGTTATGGCTTCGATGATATTTTTAGAGATTTTGAAGTTATTTTCATACAGAAAATATCTCGGTTTTGCTTCGTCAACGGCTCTCTTATATTGTTTGAACAGCTCCCATCCCATCCCCTCGTTTATGAATTGCTCTTTTTTCTCTTTTGCCTTATGGTTTTTGGAGCAAGACCAATTCGTGCAGGGACTACCGCCAATCAGAAGGTCGATGCCTTCATATTGCGTGAAGTCAGCCTCCATGACATCACCACAATGGATGATGTCAGGATAGTTCTTCTTGCTGACCTTAATAGCGTTCGGCTCTATCTCGTAAGCGTAATACTTCCCAACGGGAATCCCTGCTCTCTCAAGAGCTACACGCCCACAGGATATGCCATCAAATAGGCTTAAAACATTCATACATCGCCTCATCAGAACGGGATGTCACCGTCATCGTCCATTGGTTGCAGGGTCGGTCTATTCTGCCCAAATACGCTCGTTTGCGTTGCGGTAGAAGAATGAGCCGAGGAAGATCGTCTTGCTTCAAATTCGCCCGTTTCTGCGTTGGATTTCGGCGTAAGGAATTCAACCTCTTGAACAGCGATGTCATACACCTTGCGTTTGATGCCTTGGTTGTCCTCGTAGGTACGAGTCTGTACGCTTCCGACCACGCAGACTTTATGCCCCTTTTTGCAATACTTTGCAATGGATTCAGCCGTACCTCTCCAAGCACTGCATTCAAAGAAATCCGTAACCCTCTCTCCGTCTCTGTTTGCAGGTCTCGATACGCCGATTGAGAATCTACACACGCTGATCCCACTCGGTGTGGTTTTCAGCTCTACATCGTCCGTCATATTGCCGATTAAAAATACTCTGTTCATCATAATTCTTTTCTCCTTATAAGATGGTTAATTCGTCTGCCGAGATGACTCTCGTGAGCTTCTTGGTTGATTTGCAGTAATCGCACGATTCGCATCTATCCGCTTCCATCGCACCGAGCTTGTACGCTTGGATAACGCTGATGTGATTCTTGATTACCGCCATAGCCTCGTCTATCCATGCCTGCGGTATCTCGATCACGGCAAGGTCAGGCTCGTTTTCTTTCGTTACAACACAGAGGTAGAAGGGAAGCTTGTGTCCCTCGATTGCTTGATAGATAGCTGCTTGGTAGTGGTATCCCCAGTAATGGATGAAGTCCACCTTGCACCCCAAATCCTCGTCCCAAATCGGCTTCATATCCTTAATGACCTTCAGGTCAACCAAAGCCTTGCCCTTGTGGAATGAGTCGATTTTAATCTTGAACGGAACGCCCTCAATCGTCCCTGTCTTAATGACCTGCTTCTTACCGCTCATATACTTCATGAACAGCTCGTCCTTGCTGACTCTTGCGATAATCTCATCTGCCTTGATATATTCAGCCTTCAGCGTTCCGTCTCTCTTGAACAGATTCGGATGCTCTGCTTTGAATTGGTCAAGCGTACCTTCAAAATATGCATCGATGTACGAGCCGACAAGCAACGCCGTGGAGTCTTCTTCCTGTATCTTGCCTTCAAGGATTGCCATCGCCTTTGCAGGACACTTCAGGAATTGCTTGAATTGCGTTGAGCCACAATATTTGATGTTGCTATTTTTCGAGAAGTAATGTTTCGCCGTCAATCCCATCACAGTACCCCCTTGTCCGCATTAGCTTGCTGACGAGCTTCGTATTCTTTCTTACCGCATTCGTTGCAGAGCATTCTGCCGTATCTATCAAGCGTATACTTTGCGATGGCATCTGCCGTAGACTTTGCGTTGCCCTCGATTTTTGCACCACAATCCGCACACTTCAGCTCCTTCTCAACGGGAAGGGGAAGGAAAGGTCTGACACGAATCGCATCCACAACATCTCCAAAAGCCTTAACGCCCGTCTGCACGTAGAGCTGAATCTTTCGACCTGCCCATTCTTCGATGTAAGGCGTTTTTAATATCTTCGTGATCGTCTTGCTGTTGGTTGCGTTAAGCACTAACGGCTTGACATTCTCCACGAATCTCATCACCATGCAAGTCTCCTTCTTGCCGTCAGGACTCGCTACCAATTCGTTCGATACGGATTTAATCGTTACTATTAAGTCTTGATTAGGCTCAAGTGCATACGCACCGAGATAGTCTGGGTTGGTTAATTTCTTCCAATGAGTTAATTCTTTTGCCATTTTCTTTTCCTCCAAATTTAATAATTTTTAACTGTTTTGAGTGAGCCACCGTTAAGGTCATCACAGATTCTCTTGAGAGCATACGATGTAGCCTGTGCGACCCCATACACACCGTCATGGAAGATGTGTCCGTGACCTTTCGCAATCTCCACTTTTTCGTCTCCCTTGACCTCGTAGAGCCTTACCACAACGAGATTATCAAGGTACTCGATCTCGTGGATGTATTGGGATGCCTCCAATCCTTGAAGCTCGTCTCCTCTGCAAAAGCAAGCTTCTCCCTCATCGAAGTCCACATCGTAGTACCATTTGCCAGTCCCCTCTGAACACATCTTGTCTGTAATCGTTCCAACACTACCATCGGAATATCTTACTCTTTCGCCAATTTTGAATTCCATAAATTATTTCTCCTTATTATTTTTTATTTTTTCCATTCTTCACCTCGGATCAATATCCATCCGAGAAGTACGCAATACGCTATGCCTACGCCGAAACCGCAAGCTGCCAATCCAATTACGCTCATCACTTTACCTCACTGTTTAATCTTTCTGCTGCGATATCAAAATACTGCTTGTCCAACTCAAAGCCTATAAAATTACGATTAGTGTTGATGCAAGCTACACCTGTGCTTCCTACTCCCATAAACGGGTCTAATACTATACCGTTTGGCTGTGATGAGTTTTCGATAAGTATTTTCATAAGCTCGACAGGCTTTTCCGTATCGTGGATATTTTTACCGCTTTCATCCTTTGTCTTCTTGTTCGGTACGGATAAAATATCGCTTGTCCCACACTTGTTTATGCGAACACCTCTACCTTTTCGGAAAAACAATATGTATTCATACTGCGACATATAATACTGTCCCATTATCTTGTTGCCTTTATCCCAAATTAAGCATTTGATGAAATGAAAACCGTAAGGCTTTTTCCGCTTTTCTTTTTCCTCATCAGTTCGCAAATCGGTAAAGGTGTTAAGCATGTGTAACAGATTTACATGGTTGGTCATCACGTAACAATGACTTCCGTCCTTAAGCACTCTGAAAAATTCAGGTGCATATTTAGTACAATCGATGTCATTGAAGGCGAATACTTTGCCTTTCTTGTTTATCTCTTTCTGCAACATCCCTCCGCTATTTCCTGCGTTCCCTCTTGATGTCGTTGGATAAGGTGGATCAGTGACTACTAAATCCACACTCCCATCTGGGATTTCCCTCATAAAATCAAGACAATCACCTTGTTTAATATCTATCATTTTTCTTTTCTCCTATAATTGCTCTGCCGTATCTGCTCAACGCTGATACGAGTTCTTCCGTCCGTCTCGCCCTCTCCTTATCCGAAAGGATTGGCTGATGGATGGAAACGGTTACGTTGCCGACCTTAATCGTTTTCGTGATGTACTCTTCGGTCTTGTCCATTCACGCCTCCTTCTTGCCGTTCAGTTTTCCTGAACTTTTTTGTGAAAAAAATATACGCCTATCTCGCTCTTGGGAATTTCCAACAACCTGCAAATAGCATCCATCTCGGTCACGGTAAAAGCATACTTATTATTCAGCTTCTCGCTCATCGTCCCCTGATTGATGCCTATTGCCTTCGCAAGAGTGCCTTGGGTAAACCCACACTCTCTGATCCTCCCAAGTAATTTCGCATAGTTAAACGCCATATTGATTACCTCCTTTTATATTTTTGCCGAACGCAAGTTCAGTTTTCTGAACACAGTATAGCACCCATGTCGAATCTTGTCAAGCGTTTTTTCAAACTTTTCTGAACTTTTTTTGGAAAAATATGAAAAAACTTTTGACTTTTCTGAACTTTTGTGGTATCCTTATTACATAAGGAGGTGAAAATAATGGATGCAGAAAGAAGAGATACCTGTGGGAATAGAATAAGAATGGCATTGAACATCCGTGGAATGAAGCAAGCTGAATTGTGCCAAATCACCAAGATTCCGAAAAGTGCATTGAGTCAGTATATAAGCGGATGCTTCGAGCCGAAGCAGGACAGAATCTACCTCATCGCCAAGATATTAGATGTCAGTGAAGCATGGCTTATGGGATACGATGTCCCTATGGAGAGACAAAAAAATATCCCTCAAGACGAAAAGAGCTTGTCCGAGGGAGAGAAAGCATTACTTGAATTATTCAACCGAGTACCTGAAGACCAACAGGATCTTGTTTTAAGGATGATTCGCTCTGCTTTAGGAAGCCAATAATAATTAAGGCAGCAGCCATTAAAGCTTGTTCGGGTTTATCGTTTTCACGGATTAAAGCAATCAGTTCACTTTGGTTTTCAGACATATAATTATTTCTCCTTTCGCTGTAGCATACATAAGAAATGTTTTAATTTCAGTTTAAGTCCTATCGTCTAAACTGTCAACATATTTCGACAATTTCGTGTATTCACCCTCGGCTGTTTGTGAGAAAATTATAACCGAATTGAAGGCAGAAAACAATACCCCAAGTTTGTCCAAACGATACCAAACTTTGTCTATACAAAGTCAAAGCATGTCCAAGCAATACCCAAACTTGTCAAAAAACAAGAAAAGTTTTATCATTAAGGAGAAAATATGTGGAGAGATAATTTTTTACAAATATTTAAGGATAGCAATTTAACACCAAAACTACTTGCAGAACGTAGTGCTGTTTCAGAAAAAACAATAATTCGTATAGTAAAACATCCCGATGCAACAATATATCTTGATACGCTTGAGCATCTTGCTAAGGGATTAGGTTGCAAATTAAGTGATATTACTCAAGACACTAAAACAGTTCTTGGTAATGAAAGCCTTGCCACATTGCAGGAAAAAGTTGAAAATCTTCAAAAGCAACTTGAAGTCGCAGAAAGTGAAAAAGGCGTGTTACTTACCGACAATAACCTTCTTAAAACTGAAGTCACCACTCTATCTTCAAGATTAGAATTGACTGAAACAAAGTTAATGTATTGCGAAAAGCTACTTGCTGTGTATGAGCGTTACACACCTAAAACCGAGTAAATAAGGAGATGGAAAATGGCTACATACACAAAAAAATTTTGTCCACATTGTAGACATATGTATCAAAGTTACTCCACAGGCACTAAAAACATGGTCGTTGCGAACGGTTGCCCCATTATCACTTGCCCCCGTTGTGGAAAACAATTTCTTGACAAAGACATCAAAGAGCCTGCGTTCTATGATTCACCTAAAGAAGTTACCATTCCAAAAATGATTATTTCTTTACTATTTACTCCGTTTGGATTGGCAGGGATGTTTCTTTTAATTATGTCTATTGTGTATAAGTCACCAGTAGAGGCATTGATATCTCTCCTCCCTTTTTCTGGTTATGGCTACCTATTATATGTAAGCATAAAAAACAAGAAGAAGATAAATGAGGATACGATTCGTGAGTATGAGGAATCCAAAGACCGCCTTTCTGATAAAGAATATGTGGTACTACTTCTCGATCTTGGATATCGTGTACCGAGGTCTTTTTTAAGAAAAAATTACCCAGACCTTCTTAAATATAAACGCAAGAAAAATAATAAGCCTTGGTTACCAATCCTAATAGCAGTTTTGGTTATAGCTTTCATATTCTTATTGTATTTTCAATTAAAATAGTTACAAAATAACAAAGGAGATGGTCGATGAAAAGAATCCTCCACTATATCCAAAAGCATGCTTTCATTTTTTCAGTATTGCTTTGTTTAATCTTATACTTCTCATTTCTTACATTTGTCTTTACTGAAACAAATTATGTTGACACATATATATGCTATACAACAAAAACGGGAGAATGCTATCACGCAGCCACCTGCGGATATTTACGAAACAGTTCATATAAAACTACTGTTTACAAAGCACGGAAAAACTATAGACCATGCAGTCGATGTAACCCCTGCCAAGATCGATATAAAACTACAATAACAGTAAAGAAAAGGAATTACATTGCCCCTGCACTCATAGGCATACCCGTATCGGTAGCAACCTATTTTGTACTTATAAAAACCAACAAAGGAGCTGATAATTCATGAGCAAATTTGCAAGAACGGTTGCAGGCATCTACCTGATGTACTTGAGAAAGTCACGGCAGGACGATCCGAACGAAACCATTGAAGAAGTGCTGTCGAAGCACGAGACGATGCTACAAGAGTATATGAAGCGTGAGTACGGCTTCACCATCCCAGAAAAAGATATCTATAGAGAGGTATGTTCAGGCGAATCTATCGAAGAACGAACAGAAATAAAAAAAGTCCTCGCAAGAATCGAAGACCCCCATGTAATCGGCGTAGTTATAATCGAGCCTTCCAGATTGAGTAGAGGAGATTTACTCGACTGCGGACGATTGATACAGGATTTTAGATTTACTTCCACGCTTGTAGTCACTCCTATGATGACCTATGACCTTGAGAATAAGATGGAGAGGAAGTTCTTCCAAGATGAGTTGCTCCGAGGTAGCGATTACCTTGAATACACCAAGGAGATATTGTTCAGAGGCAGAGTAGCGAGTTGTAAGAGAGGAAACTTTGTAGGGAATTGTCCCCCATACGGATATAACAGAATTAAGATTGGGAAGGACTGGACACTTGAGCCTAATGAGAATGCTATATATGTTAAGATGATTTTCGATTGGTATGCGTATGAGGAAATGTCTACAGGAGCTATCGCTCGTAAGCTTAATGATATGGGCGTACCTACACAACACGGTGGGAAATGGGAAGAATCTGTTATCCGTGGGATATTGGTCAACAAGCATTATATCGGCAAGGTATTCTTTGCCACTACAAAGGAAACAGTTATCATCGAAGACGGCGAAAGAAAAAAGAAGACCATCAAGCAATCGGAAACCCAAGCAATAATTGCGGACGGGAAACACTCTGCGATTGTAGATGAAGAGACTTTTAACAAGGCAACCGAGAGAAGAGCCTTAAACGCTCCACGAATTAAATCAGGCTATGGACTCGCTAATCCGTATGCAGGTTTAATCTTCTGTAGCAAGTGTGGACGAGCAATGCGATTAAGACTCCAAAAAAACTCGGAAGGTAGAGTGTTATGCAATCATAATCCTGCTTGTTTTAAGTCGGCAACAATGACAGAAATAACAAAGGCAATCATAGCAGCTCTTGAGTATGCCGAGTTGCCAAACCTTGAGGCGAAGCTCAATAATAACGAAGGAGACTCCGCTAAAATACAACGAAATCTCCTTACTGGTCTTCAGAAACAGCTTACCGAATTAAGGGATCAGGAAGAAAAGCAATACGACCTGCTCGAAAAAGGTATCTATTCCGAAGAGTTATTTGACCGAAGAAACACCGCTCTACAAGAAAAGAAGGAAGCTCTGAAGAGACAAATCCAAGAAGCGAAGAACAATATTCCTAAAGAGGTTGACTATAGTGAAAAAATAATGACCCTTAAAAGAGCCATTGAGGGATTGAAGGATGATAGCATCCCCCCTATCGAAAAGAACAAACTGCTTAAGGCAATCGTAAAAAGGATAGAATACTTCAACGACAGCAAGCGTTATGACTTCGGCTCTAACAACATAAAGCTTGATGTTTACTTGCGTTTGTAGCCTTTGCCCAAGTATACCATCATCAGTGCAAGGGTTCATACTTACCCGTATGATGCTATACTTTTTTACGCCCTATAGTTCTTGCATTATACAAACTATTCCACATTTTGTCAAACAGAAAAATGGGAGTAATTAAAAATAGCATCCCCAAAAAAATGCTATATATTAAGGTAGAAAAACTTTAGACAAGCAAAAAAACCGCACCCACACGGATGCGGTTTTTCTCTTTGAGAACAATGTTCTCAAACTTATTTAAGGAGGCATTCCCATGACTTAACGCCACAAATGCCATCAATTTGGAGGCTGTTTTTCTTTTGATAGTCCTTCAGAGCTGCGTTTGTTTTGCTGCCGAAGTCTCCATCAACGGTCAATTTGCTCCCATACGCATTGAGCAGTATCTGAAGAGTCTTGACCTGTTCGCCCTTACTACCTTTACGAAGCACAGAAAGCTCTATGTTCACGACATTTCTCACCTCCCCGTCCGAATACTCGACCCAAGGCAATTTGCCGTGCTTTAGCCAGTTTCTTGCAGTCAGAGCAGTTACCTGTACACCGTTCGCCCATTTCGGAGAGGATTCCACGACCTTGCTATTGCCGATATAGACACCGCAATGCCCCTTCATCCAAAGGAATTCGCCCACGGCGATGTTGCTCATATCACTGCTGACAGAGGTGCATCGTCCGATCATGGCATCGGCAGATAGGTCAGGTACGCCGTTGGAAGCATAGACCGCACCGCCGTATACTTTGCTTTCGTCTCCGTCCCATCCCCACAGGACTCCTTTTACAAGTCCCACGCAGTCAAATCCCCACACGGGAGGATCGTTTCCGTACAATGGAGCAAAGATAGATGCGATTTTACTGTCCGTGTACCAATACGGGTATTGCTTGGCTTTCGCCTGTACCCTTGATTTGGTTATGGTTGAGCCAAACATCCCCCATGCATACACAGTCTTTTTTGTCGTTGCTATCTCGTAAAGCTTGGATACGAAACTACTTGCCTTCATCAACGGAAGCTTCACCTCCGTCCTCGTCCACAAGGTCTTCTACAACATCCCCAACCTTGTCAATAGCATCCACAACCTTCTCGTCCGCACCGAGAGCTTCTGCAATGGTCTCTGCGGAATCAGAAATCTGCTTAACACTCTTCGCATCAATCGTACCCTCAACGATGCAGAACACAATCGTTGCAACGAGCATCAACGCTGCACCGATGATGGTGGTCACAGTGCCATTACCGATGAGCATAGTGAGCAAACCAGTAATGTCTGCAATCGCCGTGAAAATGAATTTACGGCTTAAGAATTTCTTTTTCATCTTTTATCCTCCTTTTTAGGTGGCTCTATCGGAAGAGCCAAAAACTTTTCGTGAATATCGTCCATTACCCCGTTCGCACCGAGAGAATGGTACTGTTGCCAACAGTTCTCAAAATTCTCCCTTGCATAAATCGGAGCGTAACCGAGTTCAGACCATTTGTTATAGTCGTGAATCATTTGGGATCGGAGCAAGGCTTGTACGCCGAGCTTAACTGCTTTTATGTGCCTGAAAACAAGCTTGAAGACTAATGCGGTTGCACCACCCAATAGGGTAGGTATCCCAAACACGCAAAGCCATTGATAAATCGTCATAATATTCTCCTTCTGCTTCCTGCTTCGGCAAGATATTATCATAGGTGGGAGGGGAAAAGAGACCCCTCCCTGCCCATGTTTGGTTTAGCCGTTCCCTTCTTCCTTCATTTTACTTCGAATGTAAGTAAGCTCGGCGTTGATTGCACCTACCACGAGGTCTTGCCTGAAATGTCCTTCAGCTACGATTTCCCTCGTCAACCGAATTCGCTCTGCATGGTTGCCATCAATGACTGCCTGTGCAGCTTCTCTGATACGAGGGTCATTCTCACGGAGAGCCTTGCGGATAGCTGCTTCAATTTCGGATTTATTCTTGAATCTACCCTCGACCCTCTTGATCTGTTCCTCGTCATCTTTCAAATAAGCTTCATAAAGCTGTTGTGCATTGGAGATTTCCTTGCCCGTAACCGCTTCCTTTATAGCATTCTCGATGCCCATAGATGTGGTTTTTTCGCCATTGATGAAGGACATGATGGTGTTGATAGCACCACGGATGTCTCTCTCTACATTCTTTACAGGAATGCCGAAGAACGCAGCCGTTGCACCAATCAACCCAGACCACTTCTCGTACTCGCTCTTACTATCGCTGTCAAACGCATCGATAGCTTGTTTAAGGTCAGAGAAGAGAGCCATATCCATTCGCTCTACATCGTAGCCGTTAAAGATGGATACGATGTCCTTCACGAACGGGATATAAGACAACGGATTGAGTTCGTCAAGCGTATTCCCAACGAACGCACCGAGGTACTTCTCTGCATACGATTCGTCCTCATCGTCATCCCTCATTGCCGTAATAATGGATTTGAGAGCTGCGTTGAATACGATAGCTGCAACGACAGCACCAGTCGTGCCTGCGGTAGCTTTAACGAAGCCACCAACCTTGCCAGTTCTCTTGCCTTCGATGAAGGAATCAATGAGCATATTCAAAGTAGTGGTAGGCTCTGCCATAAATGCGGTAAGCATCTTCGCAAGCGGATTAGCGTTTCTCATAATGTCACTTCTTGAGAATACCGAGTCGTAGACTTGAGTGAAGGTAATAACCTCCGTAAACCTCTCGCCTGCTTTCTTCAGGAATTCCTCCGAGTTGACATCCATACCCTTATTCTTGGAAGCGGTCTCTCTCTTCACAGCATTCCAAATGCTGACCCAAGTGATTTCATCCATGAACGCAGGAGCTTTGCCAAGAGCATCGTCTACCTTGTCCTTGAAGGTGCTTTGGTCTTTAATCCAATCCACCGTGCCTCGACCCATACCGATGTCGTAACCGCCCATTTCCTTGATGCCTGCAATCGGTGCATAGGTCTTGAGTTCTGTCCAATCTCTCTTGTGTTTAATGAGATTGATAGATTTATGAGCAGTGGTTACGAAGTGAATCGGATTGATGAGAGCCATCGCTCTCATGATAGCCGAAGGCTGTTGGATCGTAACGGATGCCGAAGCTAATACAGCACCCTTCTTGGAAAGACCAATCAGCTTATCCGCAATGGCAACCCCGTCTATTCTTACACCGCCGTTAAGCGATTTAAGGAAGTTTCTGATGTACTGCGTAGCACCTTCGCCGTATGCGTTGGCAATGGTTGCCTCGGTAGACATGGTCTCCACGTATTCATCCGTTCTCGTCTTGTAGTTGTAGACTCTCGTGAAGTCCTCCAACGGAAGAACGAAAGCGTGATACATAGACATATCGTTGATATGAGTTGCCCATACATCCGTGAAGTTTTGCAGTACAACAGGATTGTTTGCGTGTTGCACCGTTTCTTTGGAGAAGGAAGAGTTCTTGAGCTTGATCTCCCCTGCTTCTTCAGGCTTGAATCCCATGTAGTATTTCGAGGATTTGAGAGGGAAGTAGAATTTCTCTTTGAAGAGTTTTACACCCAACAATTCCATCGAAACTTCGTTACCCTTCGCCCCCATAACATCGGACAGATAGTCTTGCATATCCTCCACGAACGCTTTCTGCTCTGCCGTAAGAGAGTTACAGATTTCGTCAAGCACTTCCTCCGAGATGTTGAACGCACTCTTGGTATCTACCTTGTATTTCACGGGGATACGGAGCTTGTTCTTCTCAACGACCACAGAATCCTCAAGGACGATACCGCCCTCAATGATGTGATCGTGAGCTTGATTTCTGCGAGAGTATGCATACAAAGACATCACTTGCTCCAAAGTCAGCGTGAATGTTTTCCCACTCTTTGCTGTAAAGGTATAGGTCTTCTTCTTATCCCATTCTTTGAAGTTGTGCTTTTTGTACTGGTTTTGGATAAATTCCTTCGCCTCGTTGATGTCCACATAGTAGACATCCTCGCCGTTACGGAGTTCAGTGAACAGTCCTGTAAAGGTGTTAGACCCCATCGTTCTGAAAGCAGTGAACGGCTTGAGCAAAGTCCATCCGACCTTACGCAACCACGCTGCAAGTGGATTACGTTTGAATTTTTCCTTGCCGACCTTGCGGATTTCATCACACACGGCTTCAGAGAGTTGAGTTATTGTCTCGCCCTTCTTCGCCTTGAACGCCTTGTTCGCAGTACGAACGGTATGGAGTACCATCGAATACATCTCATAGACCAATTCAAGCTGTGACAGGCTCATATCACGGATTGGAGTGTTCCCAACCTTATCAACGACATTCTTGATGGCATTCATGACAGGCTCTTGGTAAGCATTCTTCAATTCAGGATCGGTAGAATTCTTTACCTTTTCATAAGCCGTCTGCAATGCCGTAAGTTTGTCCTTCAATTTTTCACCTTGAAGCTCGATGCGGTCTCTTGTTCTCGTAAGCTCCGCAATCATATCAGGGTCGTTCGTCTTTGCGATAAGCTCGTTGTATTTTGCTACACGCTCATCCGCACCAACGGTATCCATATTGATTGCAGACAACGCTTCCGCTACAGCGACACGGAGTTCTTCCTTGATGTGCTTGTCCTTGGTAGGACGGGTAAGGAGCTGATTCAGCTTGGACACGATGTCCTTAATCTTATTGCGAAGTTCAGTCTTATGTCTGTTCTCCGTTGCCCTTGCTCTCGATTCCTGATAACGAGTCATCAGTTCTCTTTGAGTTTTGGTTGCCTTCTCCCTGTATACAGCGAGTGCTTCCTTCCCCTTCTGT
>JAEIGA010010219.1_pt1 | contig 14220 bp, 23 predicted proteins | sample 9270691 | NCBI WGS metagenome assembly JAEIGA01 (sample SAMN17057246, study PRJNA624740) | gut metagenome | biome: biome; isolation source: fecal sample | host: Bos grunniens | place: China: Xizang | collected 2019 | reverse complement strand
CCCTTGTTTACTGTGAAAGCTGCAGTTGTAGCAGAATCAGATGTATTAGGACCAAGTGTATTAGTAGTAAAAATATCACCAATATTTGTCTTAAACAAACGCGGTACCATTTCTTTATCTACAAAGTCGTCCTTTTGAAGTGCGAAATGCTTATAATTCTGTTTTCTAGGATCATAAAGCTTTACTTCGTTAAAAACAAGCAACCATTCACCCTCTACATTTGGATCAAGGCTGGCTTTTCTGTTTGCATAGTCATATTTCATAAACTGACCATTTTCAATGATGTTTATATTCTTATCTGCAATAAGCTGAGCATAAATCTGTCCAGTTCTCTGTGCAGAAAGATGATTAGGCTCTACTTGACCAAAGCCTTTTCTTGTAATACTTGCCATCTTTATATTTCCTCCTTATATTATTATCGACCCATGTGTCTGTCAACTGCCTGTAACCATTCAGGAGTTGTACTATCAACACTCTGAATATTAACATTAGCTTCGTCTAATGGATTACTAGCAGTTTCTTTTTCTTGTGCTGTATAATTAATTTTCTTATCATAGCAAATAACTGCTAATTTAGACTTAATCTCATCAAGAGAATAAGAAGTCTTATTTTCCATGACATCTTTCTTATCTTCGTCAGAAAGCATATAGAACTCAGCAATTAAAGCATCCTTTGCTTCATTCTCTTTTGCAGCTTTATACTCACGAAGCTGAATCAATTCATCTTTCAATGTATTGTATTCAGTTACAAGATTATCATATTCAGTCTTTAACAAAGAGTAATCTTCCTTAGCTTTTTTCTTATCTTCGTCATCTTCTTCTTTGTTATCTTCAGAATCTTCCTTATCCTCTTCTTTAGACTCTTCCTTCTCTTCTTCTTTCTTCTCAAATTCAACAGAAGGTTCCTCTATATTTACTTCATTTTCAGAAGTATTAGATTCAACAGAGTTGTCCTCATTTTTTTCAAATTCTGCGGCAGGTGCCTCTTCTGCTGCGGGAGCCTCAGGTACTGGTTCCTCTACAGCTGGAGCTTCAGCCTCAGCAGTCTCGGTCTCAGTTTCTTGAACCGGCGCTTCCGCATCTTTTTGAGCCTCAAAATCGAGGGTATCTTTATTCTGCTCTTCCACTTTACTTTTACCTCCTTGTAGAGTTTCTTGCAATTCTTTCATCATTGTATATAAAGTTTTAGTAAACTGTTTATCCAAAGTGAAATTTGCACTTGTTTGAGATGGTGTAATACTTGAACCTTCAAAGCAAGGCTCTACATCATCACCAAGCATACAAAGCTTACTAAATATTGCGTCATTAATAATGAAAAATTCTTTACCAGAATTGAAGTCATTTGTCCAATATCCATCTAAAGTTTTTTCATCAATTTCCATGGAGTGCGGTTTCCCGCCTTCTTCAATTGCCTGTTTAGCTTCTTCGTATTGAGTCCAAAGATAACCATTAGTCATTAAATAAGTCCTTAAAACAATAGATCCATCTGGGTTATGATCCTCAAATTCTTGAAACCAAACTTTAGCGTCTGGAGCCACAAAACCATAAGGTTGAGTTAAACTATTAAAGTGAACTCCTTCTCCATCAATTTTAATCTCTTTACCATGATCAAAGAAGTCTTCTTTATCTTTTTTGTAGTATCCAACAATTGGATTACCCCTTAAAGTCTTTGCCATTTCAATGGCAGTGTCTTTATTAATAACACTGCCATTTCTATTTTTTCCTAAATAAAATACTTTAATATCACATTTAGAAATAAAAGGGCTTACATCAAGAGGTTCAAGGTTTATAAACTCCGGAGAGCTTATAGTTGAAACTGACATATAATTGTTCATCTCTTTCGCCTCCTAATATATTTAATTTTTACTCTCTATGTTTTGAAGAGTTTTGGTTGATTTTTCTCCTTCAGGTTTCTCAGGGCGGCCCGCCCCGTTTCCTTCACCATCAGGCTGTCCTGGTTTTGCTTCTCCGCTTCTTGTTCGTCTAGTCTGTTGTAAAACAAGTGAATCAGCGTTCATTGTACTAGACATAAGCGGTGGAACAAATACAGTAACAAGATTAAGTAAATCATTCTCAAAGTATGCTGTTGCAAGAATTGTACTCTGTAACTGACCAAGTGCAATCTGCGGAAGCATCTTACTAAATCCAAGCTGCATCTGCTCTTTATACATCTTTGATAATTCTTTATAATTATCCTGAGTAGTAGGTAATATCTGTGCTTGATAATAAACCTTTTTAGGTTTCTTATTAAACTTAATAATAATCATGTTCATGAAATCTTCAAATTGCGAAATAAGATTACTCATCATTGCCGCATCATTTGCATAAGATTTCTCAAGTGCAATATTACCATCTGTATTAAATAACATTTGAGATACACCGGCTTCATTGTACACGGCTCTCTCAACTTTGGCCAAATCATCTGTTGTAGTGGTAGTATTTCTATCTGCCATATCCGCAACTTCTACATTAGCCATCGTTGTTAATACATCCACACCAATAGCTCTTGAAAGCATCTTAACAGCATTATTATGCATGATTTGCATTTCATCTGTATCAAAGATAGGATCGCCATTTTTATCCAGCGGCATTTGCTGCACAATAATCTTCAATAACTTTTGAGCCATTTTCTTTCTATCAAGGGCTTGTGCTTCGTCTAAATCAATAATTGCAGGTATTACTGCCATCATAATAGGCATATCTTCATCATTGATATTAAATTTAAAAGCGCAAGTCGGGTCAAGTAACCACCATCCCGCGGTATCACCTTGATAATCACCTTTTAATTTGCCTTGCTGATATAATCTATATCCTTTTCTAAACTCTTCAGGAAATAACTTTAACACTCTATTACGATATTCAGTATCTTTATAATAGTCATTAAAGTATTTCATATTAAACTCAACAACAGGTCTATTCTGTTTAGTATAACGAGTTCGGCAATATTCAATAGGTAATTCTTGAACAGAAGGAAAGTCTGCATTATGAATAATATACCCATAATAACATCCGTTTCTAACAACTTTTAAAGCTACATTACCTAAAAACTTCTTTACATTAAAAGAATCCATGTAACGCAACACTGCAAAAAAGTCGTCTAAATATTTATTTATATCCTTCTCTACAATATCTCCATTTTCACTATCAACGGGATAAGTATCACCGCCGCTAATATACGGAGTAATATACCAATCATATCTAAACAAATATGCTAAATATCTACATAATCTTGAATAAATACCGCTTGTTTTGTAAAAGAAATCAGAAATCTTACGCATATTTTCTACATTACCAGTAGACATGGCGCGAAGCACATAATCTTTATCCGCATATGTAGAATTAATACGCTTAAGTGGACCACTTATAACCGCATCCGTTAAGATACCTTTGTCAACTTTAATTTTTGAAAAGTCCATTACACCAGAAAGTCTTTGGTGAGATTCATCTAAAAGACTCATCTCAATATTTTTTCTTCTATCTATCATTAGATTAAGACCTCCCGTTTTAATATCCAGCTAATTTCATAATATAATCATAATTAATTAAATACTCATCTGTATAAGGAATAGCTATTAAAGTATAACCATGTTTCCTACAATATTCTCTTTTCATCATATCATTAAACTGCTGTTTGTGTAATCCAGACCAACCGCCAAATTTTTCCTTTGGTTCATAGTGCTGGATACCTTGATACTCGATAAGGAAGTCGATGTCGCCATCGTCATCAAACACTACGAAGTCAAAACGCAAAGGTCTACCTGTATTCGATACTAGATCTGGAAAACTATATTCTTCTTGAAAATTTAACCCTGCTTCTTTTAATATTTCTTCTATTTTTATTTCTCCTCTACTTGCTCGCATTTTTTCACTTCCTCTTCCTTTATATAAGATATAAAAAAGGTAAAAACAAAATTTACCAAAAATGTCCAAATTAATTAAACAACATTAAGCTTGAAATATCAACTTTTTTGTGCTTACGTCTACGATCCTCTTCCCGCTTAACAAATAACATACCATATTCAAAAGCAGAGAATTTATCTTTTGGCACTGTCTTTGAAGATTGTTTAAGTATAATATTAACACCCTCATTATCTTCTACTAAATTTAACATTTGTTCACGAAGACTTGTAGTAAGAGTAAATGGCATTAAGTATTCTGCTCTCTTCTCAGGTGTCATAGCTTGGCCAAGTTTTGTTTCCATTAACTTGATCTTTGCAGTAGTTTCATCTATAAGCATTTTGACTTTACCACTTGATAATTGAGTTTGAACATAACTATGAGCTTCAGTATTAATTGGCGCATTAGCTTTAATTAAATACATAGCATCCTTTTCAGTTTCCGGAGTTCTAAACTTCTTATACTCTGGATACTCGTCAATATTATCAACACCAAAAGGCGGTAAAACATCACCAGACTCTGGATCTATTTGACTTTTAACCATATAATCAATTAAACCAATACCTAATCCATTAGCATCAATAGCACAAGTTCTAGCTTTATATTTATAAAATAATTTCTTAATATTAATAGCTTGCTGCTCAAAATGTTCTTCTTCCCATGAATATATATTGACAAGACTTTTTAATGAATTACCTTGCGGCTGCGGTGTTACTTTGATAACACAAACTTCTGTTGTACATCCTTTTCGTCCAACGTCAATTCCAAGAACATAATATGCGGATTTGCTACTTCTTCCGCTGTATTCATATTCAGGCTGAAGAAGGATACGATATTTGTCAAAAATCTCGCCTGAGAAATAAGCATTTTCCGCATCCCCGCTCCATTCTGACTCATACTCTCGTCCAAAGGAGCTATCATTATAAGTACCGTCAAGTTTAAGTTGTTGAACAAAGTTCTTAGCTAACAAACCCTCTGCAACCGGTACCCGCCAGGTCCCGCCCATAACAACAGAACTCTCACTTCCAGTAATCTGCTCAAGTAATATCATCATTAACTTTTCATAAGGAAAAGTATTCTTCCAACCCGCAGTAGTTACATAAATTTGACTCTTATTAATAATCTCATCTTCATGTCTACTACCATCAGGTAATAATCTATCTACGTTCATAGTAGGAATAATAACTTCGTTCAATAAAGTACCGTCTACCAAGATAACCTCCTCTATAAGACCACCTGTTGCTCTTCGGCCTCTAGATGACTGCCTTGCCGCCATTACATCAAGAATACTTCCATTTTTAAACAAATAACTAAATTCCTCTTTAGAAGATTTAGATTTACCTCTATCAAAGTTAACTTCGTTTGCAAGTCCAGGTACAAGTTTACAAAGTTCTTCCGCCTTTTCTCTTACAATACCTGTAGCCTGCTCTTTTCCACCGGTAGTAACAAACAAATGGCAACCAGGATAAAATATACATCTAAGCATCAATACTAATACAGACAAAAATGATTTTGAATAAGCACGAGGATACACTGCATAAATATGTCTATATCTCATCGCTTGTCGCAAAAACACTCTTTGATAAGTATATAGTTTTAAAACTTTTTTATCATTACCTTTCGCGCATTCTACGCAAAAGTCAATATATAAGTCAGGGTACTCTCGATAAAAACTAATAGCTTTCCTAAGCTCGGGTAAACAAGCTTTAAGTCTTTCTTCTGAAATACCAATTTTTTGATTTGATTTATTTACAGAAAGTTCCATTAATTCAGCTAGTGCCATTAATTTCACTCTCCTTTTCATAAGCATTAGATTCTTCTGTTATATCTGCGTCTTTAGCTCTATCTTCTGCTTGTAATTCATAAAATTCTTTAATATCTTCATCAAGAATTTTTTCTTCTTCATCGTCCATTGTTCTATCTAAAGCTTCTTTTTCAAGCTGTATCTTCTTCAAGTAATTTTCAATTTGTTGACCAAATCCAAGGTCTTTTGTAACCAAATTATACAAATACTTTTGAGTATCTTGAATAATACAATCTATAATATCTTGTGGTGCATCAGTTACAAAACGTGGAATGAAACCCTCTTCCCGCTCGCAAAAGGCAACTAACTGACCAACACAAGAAATTTGTTCATTATCTTTATCCTTGTTTTGCGCAGCAGTAAACTTACCAGATTTTCTTAAACTATCATTTACTCTTGCTAACTTTTGATATCCATCAATATCACCTAAATCAAGTGACTGATTCATTTTTAAATCAGTCTTGCACATTAAAATAAGAGTATTGCGGGTATCCGCATCTTGAATATCAAAAGAATTCATCATTTCAGTATATTTTTGTTCAAGAGTAACCCACTCATTAGGTTTATATAACCTACCCCATTTCATAGCTAGATAAATTTTATCTTCATCTGTAAGTTCTGCGGCGGGGTCTGGTAAATCATCTTCAGAGATAAAGTTATCTTCTATAAAACCACCAGATCCTGGCGCGACTACCTCAGCTCCAGGTAACGCGGGAGCGGCTTCCGCAGCTTCCCTTTGACTTTCTGTTGTTGTTAAAGTTTTATATTCAGCTTCTGAAATTTCACCGCGTTCATATTTAATTTTTAATTCTTCATTTCTTTGCTTTAATGCTTCAATATCTTCTTCAGACATTTCAAGCTTAACATTATTAGCATTAGCTTCTGCTTGAAGTCTTTCAGAATCTGCCCATGTATAAGGTAAACCAGTTTCTTTATCACACCACTGTTTTAACTTCATTTTTGCAAGATATTTACCTATTACAGCAGGCCCGCCAATTTTCTTTGAGTCTGCTTGAAAAGCCTTATCTCGCAATTTGTTCCATTCTTGCTCTACATATGGAACATCCATCTTTTTTAATATCCATAAAAAACTATCTGGCTTAAAATTATCTACATGCATACATAAGCAGTCTTTACACATTTCTACTTTTGTTCCATCTTTGTATGTGTAAAAATGTACTGCCGCCATAGTCTTTTTACATTTTTCTCAAAAATATTTATTTGTATCCTTTGCCGCAGCCATCTACATCATCCTTTCTTTTTATTTCTACATTTTTTACAAATTGAGTACCAACCATCTTTGCTACTCTTGTTCTTTGAAAAAAAGAACGGATGACCTAATTTATATTGCCCACATTTACTGCAACGTTTCCAATAACCTTTTTCTTTTTCTGTATAATACCAAATTACATAATCTTTCTTTGCTTGATCTGCAATTAATTTAGGTATCTTTTTCCGCCATAAAGACGAAATGTATTCAATAGAATATCGACTTCCGTATTTATGTTCCAGTTCCCGCTGTATATCAAGATTTTGCAATCCATCTATTTTATAGATAAGAACATCTTTATACATTGGATAATCTTCCAAAGCTTTTTCAACTAAATCTTCAAGAGCCATCATTAAATATAAAATATCTGATTCAAAACAACTATAACAATCTTCTTTTATTTTGGAATAATTACATAATAAAAATGAAATATGCTGTGGAATTAATAATGAAATATTAGAATCTTTTACTATAACTTCTTTATCAACTATTTCTACTTCTTCGTATATATCTAACTTTTTAATCGACTTTGTTAAATTCGTACAGTATATTGGTTTTTTATAGCTTGCGCGAAGCACATATTGGTCTTTCCGCAAATCTATTATATTGTTTTTAATGGAATATTTAGCTTTTCCTTTTGCTTTTTCAAAAGCTTCTTCAAGTCTGTTGATTTCTTCCCGCAATTCTTTAAGTCCAGGTATATTTTCAATATCTTCTTCTGTAAATTTTGGTAGTTTAGGACTTAAAAGAACATTTTTGTCATTAATAGCTAAATTATATATACTGTCCTCGAGGCGCGTCTCACCTGCGTTCCCGCTTTCGCTAGTTTCAAATTTAACTACCATTCCATCCAAACTGGTTTCCCGCTCGCGGATATGAGTCATTTTATTTGGAGTAATTATGCTTCTTTCCTCTTTCCGCTCACCTACCGTTGAATTTGTAGAGTATAATATATAATCCGCCAAGATTTCTAAATATTTGTTATTTAGTTTTTCGGGAGAAGAAGTTTCAATGATTTTTTGTACTAATTCTAGCCTTTGAGGAGTTTTTAACTCAAAGTCTAATTTAATTTCTTCTTGTTCCATTGGTTTTTCTCCTTGCTTAAATCTTATACCTATATTATACTAAAATTTTTTAGGTAAGTCAAGCGGGATTGAACAAAATTGACATTAAAAAAAATTTTTAGTATAATATAATTAGAAAATCACAAGAGGAGAAAGAGAATGAGAACTTTGCCTTTTTTTACATATAATGAGATACCTGCGGGAAACCTGCAAAATTATGAAGATGATTATGATTTTATGATATGCGCAAGTGCGGACTTTGCGTTTAATGATAGATACGGGGAATATTTTAATAAGAGGTATGGATTGCGGGAACGCTTGGTTAATAGTTACGGGGAGGTAGTCTGGAAGGATAAGGGCTTCTGTTTGCGCTTGCCGCACGCTTTTATTTTAATTGTTGATCCTTTCGATGTGAAGGAAATGAACCTTGATAGATTGCGGGAAGCGCTATCCGATGCTAGAGATAAAGGATTGAGTAAAGTTTTTATACCTAGGTGGGAGCAACCGCCCGCATGGAATAAGTTTAAGGATGTGTTGATGAACACTATTGATGGGGATATTGAAATGCTTGTCGTTTATGCTGTTGAGGATGATGGGATTTTGATTATTATGGATCCTGATTTGGAGAAGCAGAACTTCGGTAAGGATAGGAAGGGGATAGATGGAAATGCAGCTCGTAGATACTACTGATAAAATAATAACTTTAAAAAATTTAGAGTGTTATCATAAATCGTTAATAGACTATTTAAAAAATCCTAAACTGGTAGCAACTAATATTTGTCCACAGTGTGGCGCTATTGTTACTGAAAATAAATGTGATTATTGTGGTGCTAAATTAAAATTAGTGGTAGACAAGGAGTAAAATATGCGAAAAAGACAAAATGGGTTACAAAGACTAGGAACGTTGTATAAAAGGCGGGCAAGGAGAGCTGCAAGGGAAACGGTTTACACTTTACTTACGTTAGGGGAATCTTCGCACCCTCCAAAAAGATCGAAATTAACAAAATAACGTATGTGCGATAATTAAGGAAGCAAACTTTGTTTGCTTCCTTTTTTTGTGTTTTCCGATAATTCGTTTTGAGGATAATTTTCTCTGGGGATTGGGGTGGAGGTATAGTTCGTCAAAAAACGGCTCGGCTCGTTCCCGAAAGGTACCCGCCCTGATTTTGTTTTAAAGTACGTTACGGATTTTTTCGGCGCGAAGGCGAGTACCTTTGCCGCACAGCGCCGAAATTCTATTATAACATAGGTCGGGACTTTTGTCAAGCATTTTTTTAAAAAATTTTTTTATAAAAAACTTTCCCAAAAGGTATTGACAAACTCATCAACTTGTGTTATACTTTAATCACAGTAAAGGAAGAGAGGTAAAAAGCTATGACAGAGAAAGAAAGATTAATCAATACATTAGTAAACCTTAGAACCACAAACATATTTAGAATGGCTAAGAATGAACTGAACACTTATTCAGTAGAGAAGCTGAGAACAATGGTCAGAATGTACTGTCCAGTCATTGTAAAGAAATATTCTAAAAAGTTTTACTAGACCTCTTGACAAACAAAAGCAAAAGTGATATAATACAATTACAGTAAAGGAAAGGAAGTCAAAAGACTAAAGGGTGAACAAAATGGCAGTTATCTTCATGAACGGATTAAAAGTAGGTGCAATGAAGCTTTCAGAGGTATCGGTAAAGAAGCTTGAGAAGGAAGGCTTTACAGTTGTAATAAAATAAAAAAGTTTTAAAAAAGTAGTTGACAAACAAAGACAAACATGATATAATACAATTACAGTAAAGGAAAGGACAACACAAAGTGTTGAAAGGTGAAAACTATGAAAGTGTTTACAGTAAAGGCAAGAGGATTTATGTACGAGGATGTAATCGACACGTTCTACTTTGCAAAGGAAGAAAACGCACAAGCAAAGGTTAACGAAATCAAAGAACAGATTAAGGCAGGCAAACAGTGGTACAGTGATGCTTGGATCGGTAATTGCATCATCACTGAGGATTAGTAAGAAAGGAGTTAAAAGCTATGGAAACTATAATAAAAGGATACAACAAACATAATAGAATAGTAGTAACAAAGACAGTAGACTACAACGACAGACACGACGCAATCAATGAAATTATGGACAATGACAAAGTCACACACATTACAGCAACTACAATAATGAAAAAGAGTGTTTAAAAAACACTCTTTTTTTATTTTTTTGAAAAAAGTAGTTGACAAATGAAAAGAGTTATGTTATACTTTAGTTACAGTAAAGGAAAGGACAGCAAAAGCTGAAAGGTGAACAACATGAAAGAATGGTTTGAAGAAATGACAGATGAGGAACTTGCAGAGATGGCAGAACAGGCACTTGGTGAAATGGAATACTACTACGGTTCTGAAAGAGAACCGCAGTAGTTATAAAAAAATACTTGACAGATGCGGAAAAGCATGATACAATAGTATCAAGATAAGGAAAGAGAGGTAATCATTATGATGGTAGTTGAAGGCAATAGTAGAAGAATCACAATCGAATACACTTGTCCATTCTGTAGAGAAACCAAGAGAGCAGATTACAACACAGACGAGTTCACAAACTGGTACGCATTAGGGATGCATGTGCAGGATGCGTTTCAGCGGGAAACCGCAACCAAGCGAGAAATCCTTATCAGTGGCATTTGCCCTGAGTGCCAAGATAAGATTTTTGGGGAGTGCGCTTAGCACTCCTCTTTTTTGCGCGGCCCGGCTGCGAGCGACCTTATTCGCAGCCGGGCCGCATTTCCATTATACCATAACCAGCAACATTTGTCAAGCACTTTTTATTGTGCAAATTGCACAAACTTGATCCCATAATTTTGTGCAATTTTTTATTAAAAAACACTTGCAATCTGTGCTAACTTGTGGTATATTATAATTACAGAAAGGAAAGCAAGACAGAAACCTTTCGGTGAGATAGATGCTCTAAAGTGCGAAAAGTAGGGTACAGATTAGAGGACAGGTCGGTATCAGAAAAATAACACTTTACCATCGGAGGGCTTGCAAAAAAATAAAAAATAGGGGTTGACAAAAAAGAAAAAGCGTGATATAATACAATTACAGTAAGAGAAAGATAGGTAAACAAAATGACAGACGAGGAGTGCATGGAAGAGTTAATAAGGTTAATGATTGAAAATCAAGAGGTACTTATGAGATTAAAAGGACAAGAGGAAGAGAGGTAATCAAAATGAGAGTTTATACAATGACAAGAACAATAGGAACAGAAACAGAGATTATCAGAATCTCGGATATGAGCACAGACCTTTTTGTAAATGGAGTTTTCCGCAAGACATATAACACGATTTATGGTGATGCGGGTAAGTCGGCTAAGGCACACTATAAGGCTGGATACAAGTTTGTTTAGGGGGTGAGTATATGAAAACAATCTGTGTATATCTGAACAATGCGGGAAATCAAGCACTTAATATAATCAATGCGATTGGGAAAAAAATCCCTATGTTCTTTAGCTGGGAGCCTGTCGAGATGGACTATATCGAGGTTGAGATTGTAGCAAGACAAGAGGACATAGCAACAGTAGAAAATGCAATTGCGGGATTAGTGTAGCGGGAAGAACATATGTTCGATTCGCAAGAAAGGAGAAAACCATATGCCTATTAAAACAATGACAACTAGAACAATATGTAACCCTAACGATTTTGTTGATAACTGTTCTTCTATTGAAGAATTACAAAAGCTTATTAATAAATGTCAGGATAAGATTATCGCAATTAAAGACAATAAACTGATAAAATGTGTCGAGCAGATTATTGATATTACAGAAGAAATTGCAGAGTTTTACCCCAATGAACAATCACCTTTCTATGATAAGCAAGGCACGGACTTTTACTGGAGCGAAATGCGAGAAGCTTTAGAAGATTATCTTGAAGAATTGACAAAATAAAAATTTTATGATATAATAATTATAGAAAATGAGAAAGGAATAAAACGTATGGCAGAATTGGTAATGTTCATTGGAGTTTGCGGGTTTTATACCCTTGCGGCTTTCATAGATTGGGCTACTGACAAGGTAGCCCAGAAGTTAAGGCGGTAAAGCCAAGTGCGCTTAGCTTAGTTGGTAAAGCATCGGACTTTTAATCCGAAGACCGAGGGTTCGAACCCCTCAGCGCACATTTAGACAGATAAATGTTTTTGTCCTCCTCCCTTTCCTAGGCGGTAGTTTGTAAAGACGAACTACCGTCTTTTTTTAGGCGACGCGGTGCCGGGCGCCTTTGGCGGCACCGCGTCGAAATCTCAATTATACCACATCGGCAACTTTTTGTCAAGGCTTTTTTAGCAAATTTTTTAAATTTTATTTTCCTAAAACTTATTGACAATAGAGGCACAAAGTGATATAATCAATTCAGAAAGTGAGGGAAGCAAAATGGTAGAAAAGAACGTAAAGAAAATAGAAGCCGCAAAACAAAGAAACATGAGCGGTTTTAACACTGGAACACGCACAATGAAAAGTACAAAGTATCCTAATCGCCAAAAAAGAAAAAAAGATTTTCAAAAAATGCTTGACAACCTGATGAAAGAGTGATATAATTAAATCATCAAAAGAAAGAGAGGTAAACACTATGAGAGATTTAGTTTACGAAGCAAATGGAGTAACTTACAAGACCTTGAAAGAAGCACCCAAGGGGGCTACGGTAAAGCTGGTCGATAGTCCGAAAAACAAGGCGGTTTATGACGCTAGTAGAATTGAGCGGTTAAAGCACAAATTGCACACTGCATGGGCGGGTGCTACAGAGTAGCACCCTAGAAAGGAGTAAAAACATGAAACTAATAGAAAATCCGTTTAACTATAGGTTAATACTTACAGAGAAAGATCAAGAAGATGCTCTTGAACATGTAATAAAACGCCTACCTAAAATTTGCCCAGGTTTTTTTAAAACCGAAGCAGATGTGGTAGCGTGGATGAGCATGGGTTTTGAGGATGCAATTCGATGCTACTTTAATGGCTTAGGAATAGAGATTGAATAGGGTGCGAAAGCACCCTGTTTTTTGTGCTCGCCGCGCGACCGGCCCTTGTCTTTCGGTCGCGCGGCGAAATTCCATTATACCATAGTCGTCAACTTTTGTCAAGCGAAAAATGCAAAAAACTTGCACAAATTTCAATCCCGTAATTTGTGCAATATTCCAACTTGCAAAATTCAAAAAAATTTGCTATAATTTATTTACAAGGTAAGGAAAGAGCGTCTTAAAAGACTTAAGTGCAAACTCCTACTATCGCGCGAAACGAGAAAACACTAGGCAGACAATCTTAAAAAAATTAAATAAAGTGCTTGACAAAATAAAAAAGATGTGCTATAATAAGTACATAAGATAAAGAAAGGGTGTGAAACACATGAGGTCACCGCCGAAATAAAAAAATAAAAAAGTGCTTGACAAACTAAAAAAACTATGATATAATAAACACATAATAAAGAAAGAAAGAGGTAGATAATTATGAAGAACGAAATCACAAGAAAGAGCGTACTCACAAAGGCTATGGAGATGGACTTCTCCGAGGATGAAAAGGCGGTTATCGCCAAGATGATTGCTTCTCTTGACAAGCGTAGCACCAAGACTGGTGTGTCTGACAAGGTTCAGGCAGTGCGTGATATCGAGATGACTGCAATCGCAGACTTCCTTGCAGATGGCAAGGTTGCTACCGCTACCGAGATTGCAAATGCGGCTGGTCTGACGGTTCAGAAAGCTTCCGCAAGGCTCAAGGCTATGATTGCCAATGGCACGGTTTACAACAAGCCTGCCAAGGGTAAGACCAAGGCACAGTTCTCCGCTACTCCCTTTGAGGATGTAGCCGAGGACGAGGCAGAGTAGTCCAAAAGTTCCTCCCCCTAGTCAATCGGCTAGGGGGTCAGGCCTAAAAGATATGAGTTGATAGGTTAATGGTAAACCCACGGAAACGCTGAGCATAGCCAGGTACTAATCCGCAATCTAGGTTCGATTCCTAGTCAACCCCTCAGACAGATATAGTTAACCTCCTTTCCTTAGGCGTCCCAAGCGGGGCGCCTTTTTGTTGGCTCGGGCGCGTGCGTTCCTTCGCGCCCGAGCCAAAATTCAATTATAACATGGATCGAGGTATTTTGTCAAGGCTTTTTTGCAAAAAAATTATTTTTTTATTTTCCCAAAAGTGCTTGACAACCCTTTCCCGCCGTGCTAT
>JAEIGA010010218.1_pt1 | contig 14220 bp, 18 predicted proteins | sample 9270691 | NCBI WGS metagenome assembly JAEIGA01 (sample SAMN17057246, study PRJNA624740) | gut metagenome | biome: biome; isolation source: fecal sample | host: Bos grunniens | place: China: Xizang | collected 2019 | reverse complement strand
CGCACCTTTGATGAGTTGGACGGTGAGTTGTTCACCAGTCAGGACTTGCAGAAATTGTGGGACAAATACTATAAGGCTATGCCTGAGGGTAAGGGTGATGACGGGAAAGAGCCGAAAGACCAAGTTGCCGACCTGCTGACCCTCACACGTCAGTTGGAAGACCAAATCATTGCCAACATAGAGAATGAATATAAGCGTCTGGACGAGGAAGAGACCAAACGCCATGAGCGTTTCATCCAAGACCAAGAGGCCGAGCTGGCAAAATTGGCCGAGAACGACCCCCGTCGTGCTGTTATCAACCAAATGATGGAGGAGGAGAACAGGACGCATGAACGCAAAATGGAGGAGATAGACGAAAAACGCTATCAGAACCTGCAAGCACTTACGCAGAAACGTCTCGCCGACGAGAAAAAGGCCGCCGAGGAGGAGGAGAAGCAAGAAAAGGACAATGCCAAGAACCGGTTGAAGGCGGCGGTGGACGGATGGGCGCAGTACAAGGCGAAGATGGTGGAAGAGGGGAAGACGCGGAAGCAGATAGTGGAGGCCGAGGTGGCCGCCGAGATTGCCCGGTTGAAACTTATGCAGGACTTGAACCGTGATGTGAACGGCGAGATAATGTCGGACGAGCAGAAAGCTAAGGTGCAGGAGTGGATAAACCTGCTGGAGAAATTGCAGCAGACAGGCAACTACGGCGACTACAAGCCCGGCCAGTTTATGGGCAAGGGCGGTGCCAACGTCACCAACGAGCGAAAGAACTACGCCAACATCTGGGAGGTGCTGGGCATAGATATGGACAGCAATCAGGTGTCGGCCCTCAACAGCGTGTTCGACCAGGCGAAGGAGGCGTTGAACAGTTGGATGGATGCTCGGAAGGCGGCGGCAGACCAGGCCAAGGAGTTGGCCGACGACGAGGTGAGTGCCGCCGAGAACGCGCTGAACCGCGAGATTGAACTGCGCAACCAAGGCTATGCCAACGACGTGGCGTTGCGTGAGAAAGAGCTGGCCGACGCAAAAGAGAAACAGAAAAAGGCGGTGGAGCTGCAAGCCAAATACAAGAAAGAGCAGGTGCTGCTGGATGCCGCCATGCAAGCCTCAAGCATGATAACAGCGAGTGCCAACATCTTCAAGCAGTTCCCGATATACGTCGCCATCCCCATGCTGGCGACCCTGTGGGGTGCCTTCGGCTATGCCAAGATACAAGCCTATCAGGCCGCCGAGAAGAGCGTGCAGTTCAAGGAAGGCGGCGTGATGCTGCTGGAGGGCGGGAGTCACGAGAGCGGCCACGATGTGAACCTCGGCATCGGCCCCGACGGGAGCAACCTGCGGGCCGAGGGCGGCGAATACTTTGCCGTCATCAACAAACGGAGCAGCCGCAAATACGGCAGTCAGATTCCCGCCGTGGTCAACGCCCTGAACAGCGGTATGTTCGAGGACAGATATATCAAGACGAGCGATGCTGTGGGGCTGCTGCCGCAGGTGATAAGAGCCGACAACGGCACGGCGGTCGATTTGAGTTCGCTGGAAGGCGGCGTGGACGCGCTGGTGAAGCAAGGGGAGAGCCGCTGGAGTGTTGAGGGAGAATACAGGGTGATGAGGTATAAGAACCTCACCCGCAGGGTTCGGTTGAATTGAAAATTGAGAATTGAAAATTGAAAATTGAAAATTGAAATTCTATGAATATCAACAATAATTTTACACCACTTGCCTGGCACCAGGATGACATTGAGTTGCAGAGCAACCGTGCGACTTACGCCTACGGGCATATCGTGCCGCTGTTTGCCTCGGCGATCACGCTGATACCGTTCCAGATTATCACGGCCACGGGTGCCGTGAATGCCGCCAATGCCGACATTCGGCTGATGACTGTTGACGGCACTGTGGTAGGGTCGAATCTGTGGGGCAGCATGGGTATGACGGTCGTAGCTGAAAACGGCTTCGACGTGGTGATATACAACGGCACGGCGATAAATCCTGGCCTTCCGATAGGACAATACTACCTGCGGCTGACGAGCGGCAACAACACATGGTACAGCGATGTGGTGACGATAGTGGCCGACATTACGAAATTCACGCGCCTGACCTGGTGGGATGCCGTGGACTTGCAGTTCGGCGCAGGCATCATCAAATACAGATATGTCAGCGGCGGTGCCTCGGTGCAGTACAAGAACGTGATGTACTTCATGGAGGAATTGGGTATGCCGGAATACACGCAGGAGGAGGAGGGTGAGACCCGCGACGGGCTGTTTTATGCCAGCAAGATTGTCAGCGGCAAGAAATACAAGATGCAGATAACGCAGCTGACGGAGGCCATGTGCGATGCGTTGCGCTTCGTTCACTTGAGCGACAATGTAGAGGTGAGGGACGGCTACCTGCGGACGTACTACTGCGACAGTGTGCTTATCACGCCGGAGTGGCAGACGGGGGCCGTGGCGAGTGCGGCGGTGGAGATCACCACCGACACCTTTGTGAAGGCCGTAGGCACCGGCTACGAGGGAGACAGCCCCGTGCCGAGTGGCGACACCAGCATTATCGGCGACAACGCCATCATCGGTGTCAACTTCTTCGTAGGAAATCAACAATAATTAAAACTATAAAGATATGTCAACAAGAGAAGATTTAAAGAGCAGATTCAGCAATGGCAACTTTGCCGATGCGGCGGCCTTTGCCGACCTGATTGATTCGCTGAAAGTGGTGCAGAGTGCTGTAAGCGACCCTGCCGCTGCCGGAACGTCGGTGACGTTTATCGCCACCATCACGCAGGATGCCGACGGCAAGATTACGGTCACGAAAAAGACCGTCAACTTCAGTGGCTACCAGACCGTGGCCGGTATGAGTGATTATCAGACCGTGGCTGCTATGGGTGGCTATCAGCAGATGGATGTGCAGAAGGTGGATGATGTTACCGCCGCTGCTGGAGGGACTCAGACCATCAACCACAACAGGAAGCACTACCCGACCGTGAGGCTGATAGATGAAAACAGTGTGGAGGTAGATAGTCGTGCGTATACAGTGATGCATATTGATAACATGAGTCTAAGGTTGGGGTTGGATGATTCTTTAACCGGCAGATACAAGTACATACTTGATTAAAGTAAAAGGTAAAAAGTAAAAACTAAAAAATATCATGGCTACTTACACATCATTCGATGACTGGGCTGCGTGGATGCAGACGGTCATCAAAGAGAACGGGGTGGGGGCGATCACGGGGCCAGTGCTACAGGAGGTCTTAAGTGAGTTGTCGGACACCTGCGACTACCTGGTGAGCGAGAGCGGGGGCAGTGCCGATGCCCGCGCTTTGGCTGCCGAGGGTTATGCGTTGGGAACGCAGAGGGGTGTTCCCGTTACGGAGAGCTCACCCTATTGGCACAACAATGCGAAGTATTGGTCCGAGGTGGTAGGACAAATTGCCGAGGAGATGGGCAGCGTGATTGAAGACGCACAGGATGCGACCCATGCCGCCGCCGATGCCGCCCACGATGCCACTGAGGCCGCCGGCGAGGCATTGGGTGCCGCCGCGATTGCTGACCAAAGCGCGGATGCGGCCAATAATGCCGCCACATTGGCTAACCAGGAGGCGGGGCTGGCTAACGATGCCGCTACGCTGGCTAACCAAAAAGCGCAGTACGCTGAACAGCAAGGCGATTACGCTAAAAACCAAATCGACAACGCTAAAGGCGACTATGAGAGTTTGGATGCGAGGTTCGACCATGTGGATGAGATTTCGATGTACTTCCACGACACGGGACTGGCGGCAGACCCGCAGTTAGAGGATGAGTACCGTCGGACGTTGGCGCAAGCCTACCAGGGTATTACCGACACGAAGGCCACGAAAGCCGCCACGGAGCAGGTGAAGAATCAGACGGAGCAGGTCAAGAATCAGACCCAGCAGGTGGCCGCCGCTACCGAGGAGGCGCGACAGAACGCCGTCCGCGCCACTTCTGCCGCCCAAAGTGCAGCAGATGGGGCAAATACCAAAGCGTCGATGGCGCAGGAAGCCGCCCGCGAGGCTAACGAGCAGGCCGCCAATGCCGCCATAAAAGCCTCTGCCGCCGATGCCGCCGCATTGCTGGCACAGCAACGTGCCGCGCTGGCCGCCGACGCTGCCACAAATGCCAATACGAAGGCCGGACTTGCTAACGATGCCGCCACGCTGGCGAATCAAAAGGCACAATATGCTGAGCAGCAAGGCGACTACGCTAAAAACCAAATCGACGACGCTAAAGGCGACTACGAGAGCTTGGGTGCGAGGCTCGACCATGTGGATGAGATAAGCATGTACTTCCACGACACCGGCCTTGAGGGTGACCCGGATCTTGAAGACGAGTACCGTCGCACGCTGGCCGCCACTTATCAGGCCATTATCGACATACAGGCTGCTACCAACAACGCCGCCGCGAAAGCCTCTTTGGCCGAGGCCGCCGCGTTGCTGGCCAACACGAAAGCCGGACTGGCTGATACCGCCGCACAGGAGGCTCAGGCTGCCGCCAATGCCGCCAACGGTGTGATTGCCGACTGTCACAATGCCGAGAGCAGGGCAAATTCTGCCGCAGATTTGGCGACGCAGAAGGCTACGAGGGCTGACAGTGAGGCCGATTATGCTCTACAACAGGGAAATTACAGCAAGTCGATGGGCGACTACGCCAAGGCTAAGGCCGACGAGATTGAGGATGCCAGCGGTGACTATCCCACCCTTTCGGCTCGTCTGGACGCCATGCAGGCACGTCTCGAAAGAGCAGCATACATCAAATACGAAGGGGAGTGAGAATTGAAAATTGAAAATTGAAAATTAAATAACAACTTTAAAACTTCAAAAATTATGAGTACAAGACAAGGTTACATTGAGGACTACCAGGAAAACAAAATGGTTCCTGAGACCTCAACAGTTATGGTGTTGGATGTTGCCCGTAGCCAAGCCCTCTCCGCATCGCTGCTGGCGTTGGTGGAGAGCAATGCGCTGGGCTATTCGACGTTCAGCACTGTTGAAACGTATGCTGCTGGTGACATTGTGTTTTATGACCGTAAGCTGTGGAAGTTTACGGCAGAGCATACCGGTGCATGGGATGCCGAGGATGTCGAGGAGTATTCGGTCAAGGATATTATCGAGGACGGTGCCTTGCAGCGCATCCTCTTCATGGAGACCTCTTTCGGCAAGTATGACGCTATCCGTGATATTACGCTGTCGCAGGGAAAGAGCGGCAAGTATGTCAATGTGGATGGCATGGAGACTTCGGCCGCAGGGTATGGTATCAGTAACGCTGTGGAGCTGAACTTTGGCGACATATTGCTGGTGCCGAGTGCTGAGGCTGTTCCGGCGAGCGTGAGTGTGGTGGCAAGGGTGGTGACGAGGACTTATGCCAAGGTTATCACCTACGCCTATACCTACCAGCAGGAAGACCCGACGTTGTACGACACGGCTACGGCTGACTATGACCCGACGCTGGTTTACACGGCTGTCTATGACACCAGCGGCGAGACTCCCGTACTGACCGGATGGACTATCGGCGGCGAGACTATCGAGACGCTGCCCGCCACGCACGAAGTGACGGAGAGTTACTATGAGCCGCTGGTCAAACAGGCGGTAAGCGCGATGCCCAGCACGGGGTATTATGTCTATCTCTGCCCGAGTGCCATGACAGTTGTCATCAGCGGCTACACGGCCACGGTTGACGGCGGCGTGTGCAAGGTTGTAGGCTGGGGTATCTTCAAAAATATCGTGAGTAACTTCATCGGAGCCCCAGGCCAGTCGGTGTTGGCACAGTTACTATGCGACCTCGATGCCCGCGTGAAGGGTATTATGGCACGACTGGAAAATCTGGGTGAGGTGAAGGCTATCACCATTGACAGCGAGAACCTGCCTATGGTGTGTGGTCAGCCGCTCGTGGTTGAGGGTGCGGGTGCGCCGAGTGTTGTGCCGCAGTTTGTGGGACAACGTTACCACGATACTACCAACAGCAAGTGCTATGAGGCGTTTGCGGTGACGGGAGCGACGAGCAATTGGGTATTGCTGAATTAGTTTAAGTAGTTTAACGGTTTAATAGTTTAAGAAAATGGCTATAAAGAATTTTCCTAATGAGACTGCTTATGATGCAGCCGTGAAGCCCACCATCGAAAGCCAGGTGGCAATGATTGAGAATACCAAGGAGGTAAAATATGACGGAGTGAACGTCGTTACGGATGCGCCAAGGGTGGGTGATGCAATTTTCCTTGACGAGAGCAATAAGCCCGTCATCATCTCTGCGCCTACGCTTATCAAGGCCAATGTGCCGGCGGCATGGACGTATGTCGGCGAGGTGGCAGAGGTGACTGACAACGACCATGTGCGGGTGCTGCACAAGGGCATCAGTCAGACGAAGGTGTGGCTGGGTTTGTGCCAATACGCATGGACCGACGCCGTGTTGGACGGCACAGAGACGACCAAGGTTATCGGTATCCGCTGTGCGCTGGATTGGGCGAACAATACCGAGGTGACGTGTGTCTATACCGCCGATACGCTGGCCGAGGCCGCCGCCGCCATGCAGAGTGCCATCGAGGCACGGCTGACAGAGTTGAGTGCCACGGCTGCGGAGATTGCCCTGTGGCATTGCTATGCCGACACGGACAACAACCGTGTCATTGTGCAGCGCGACGCTTGCAGCGACTACCGCTTCTACAACTGCTCAGGTTTGACCCACATCACCTGGGGTGATATGCCGGAAAACAGCAACGGCGGATTTCGTGTGAACGATGTGGCCGGAAACGAGCGACTGATGAATATTGCGAAAGGCGCGGCCTATTACGGCACCAACGGACGCACACCCACGGCCGACGTGCCGCTGAATGCCGCTGCGGGTATCGTCAACAAGACATCCTTCAACACCTCAGCCTACTGTGCCCTGCTGCGCGAGACCTACGGCACATACGAGAACTATGCCGCCAAGGAGTACCGTGTCAAGGTGCCGCAGAAGCTCGGTGTGTTCGGCCTGCCTGACGGTAAGGCGATGACTGCCAAGTACGGACCGATGACCGCACCCACCAAGGACGGCAGCACCAAGGTGAAATATCCCGCCCTGAACTGGCCGTTGGGTGTCGGGTTTAACGCCGACGGATTGCGACAGGGTGACTGGCATCTATGGGATGTGCGCGAGGGAGCCATCATTATGCGCGACGATACGCTGGCCAAAATCAACGCCACACGTCAGAAAATGGGTGTCACGCAGATAAGCAGCTCCACGTACCGGTGGTTTGCCGAGAGGTACTACGTCAACAACGCCTGGGTCTGCTACGGCAACAGCGGCACCCTCGACAGCGGCACCGTCACCAACGGGTCTCAGGTGGGGGCGGTCACGCTTCTGAAATTTAAATAATAAATCAGTCTCCCTGCATCCCGCAAGGGTGCAGGGAGCTGCTACGGGAAATGGATTATTCACAATTCAAGGACTACGGCGAATATCTGGATTATTGCGCCGAAGAAGCAGCAAGAAAATATGAGCAACAAAGCCAAGAACTCGAAGGAGAGCATCATCTGCGACGCGAAGGAGCTGATGAAACTCTATGACCGCCTGACGTGGCATCTACCCAAGGCGCGGCGCGAGCACGGAGCCGTGAAGCGGTTTGAGGATGCCGGCTACCGCATAGTGCATTACTGCACGATAGCGATGGAGATGCGGCAGGAGGGCGAACAGCAGAAGAAGAAAGAATATGTCGAAAGAATACTCGGTGCTTTCGGTGAGATGCTGGCGGCGTTCGAGATACTGATGGATATGAAAGCCATGACTCAGAAGAAGAGCGACGCCGACAGCCGGCAGGAGATGTATCTGTTTTCGGACAACGGCAAGTTGGCCATTGCCCGGCTGCTGGAGCGCATAGAGACAGGTGTAAAGAAATGGCGTAATTCAATCAAATAAACCTATGAGCAAGCGTCAGGACGGCGGAAGGAGTCGGGCGGAAGCCAAGAATGCCGCCGCAGAACAGAATGATAAAAGGGAGTGCAGGTGTCATTTACACCATCGTCAACATGTCACTCGGACGCTCCACGAACCGGTGGTTTGCCGAGAGGTACAACGTCAACAACGCCTGGATCTACAACGGCAACAACGGCAACCTCAACAACAACAACGTCAACAACGGGAATCAGGTGGGGGCGGTCACGAAATTATCAATAACGTTAATACGCAAGCAATGGGTTTAACAGAAGCAGAGCGATTTACAAACCTATATCGCATCATGAAACAGACACGCAAGAACAAGCGGCGGGGGCGCGACTCGGTGGAATTTGAAGCCAACTGGGCTCCGTTGCTGGTGCGTGCCATGGACGAGCGCGAAGAGCGTACGCTACGCATCCGCCACAACTATGCCTTTTTGGCACCCCGTCCGCGGTGGCGCGAGATATTCGCCACAGAGTTCGGCGGCCGAATGATAGACCACGAAGTCTGCGAGGTGGTGATACCCGAGGCAGAAAAGGTACTGTCGCCTTACAGTTACAACAACCGCAAGGGCAAAGGCTCGCAGGCTGCCATCAACCAACTGATGGAACATATCTACGAAGTGACGGAAGGCTACACCCGTCCGGCCCGCATCGTAAAGATAGATTTCAGTGGCTACTTCCCCAATGCCGTATGGAGCATAGCCGAGAAGTTTATAGACGATATTATCAACCAGACTGGATTGGATAACGAGACAAAAGGTTATCTAAAATGGCTGACGATGATAAGCGTCAATTGCAACCCTGCGGCACATTGCGAACTACGGACAGCAGCACATCTGTGGCAGGAACATATAGACCCCGCCAAATCTATCCGCACGAAGCCCGAGGGTGTGGGAGCGGCCATTGGTAGGCTGATATGGCAAACCGCGATGGGATTGTATATCAACGACGAGATACGGTGGCTGACGGAGGATTGCGGCATGAAGTTGGTCTGCTTTGTGGACGATATAGTGTTTGTGGTGCCCGAGGAGCGGCACGAATATCTGCTGTCATTGTTGCCGGAGCTGCGGCTACGGTTGGAGCGGAAAGGCGTGAAGCTCAACGAGCGGAAATTCTACGACCAGCCCGCCGTGCATGGTTGCGAATTTTTGGGCAGCCATATACGCCCTAACCGTATACACCTGAACAACCACACTTTCAACGATGCGCTTTACGCCCTCGAGGGATTAAGCAAGAAGGCCTATAAGGACATCGACAAAATGGAGTCCGTATTCAACTCCTACGGCGGACTGCTGAAAAACAGAACCGACTACAGGAGGCTCATGGAAATGAAAGACAGCCTTTCGCCGTTGTGGTGGCAGTGGATGGAATGGAACGATAGGCGGTTGTGCATAGCATTTAAACCAGAGTATTCAATCAACGAACGATTAAACAGTAAGTATCACTTAAAATTAAAGAAAAATGACAAGACAAGAAATTCAGGAGCAGGTCAATCTGCTCAGCACGGAAAAAATGGAGTTAGAGTCGCAGCTTAGCGGTGGCGACTACAAAATCATCAAGTGCGCCGAGGCGCAGGCCGTAGGCGAGGCATTACCCTACGACGCCGAGAAACTCCACGCCGAGCGGCAGGCCAAGCGCGACCGCATCAACGCCATTGAGGCCGAGATAGCCGAGCTGGAACGACTGGAACCCGACGAGGAGGCACCGCAGGAGTGATGTCACACAGAAAGCACAGAAAGAAAAGGAGAGGTTATTTGGCCTCTCCTTTTTGCTAATTCTTTCCAATTTAGCAAAAATTATAAAGAATCGGAAAGGTTTACCACGTTCCAGTGAACGGGTCGCCCCAGGTGTCGTTGAGGGTGAGGGTGGTGCTGCCGTTGTTGGTGAAGAGGTTGCCCGAATACTCGGTGCTACGGTTGCGCTGGATGGGTACGTTGCTGATGGCTACCGACGAGATGGTGCTGGTGCCGTTGCTGGCCGCGAGTGTCACGTTGGTGTTCCACTGTGCTGACGAGGAGAATGTGAAGACGGTGAGGAATTTTCCGCTCTCGCCGACATAATTGGAGGGACAGGATATGGTGATGGCTTGGCTGGAGGCCGAGGCGGTGGGACTGCCGTCGGTGTAGTTCATGCCGTAGTACCATGTGGCGGGCGTGACGATGAATTGCGTGGTGCCGGTGGCAATAGCGTCGTTTATGGTCATCTTGAGTTTGCCCACCATGCGCTCCAGTGTGACGGCCTGACTGCCTGTGCTGTTGTCAACGGTAAGTGTGAGGGCCTTGTGGAAGGTGTCGTATGGCTTGACCCAAGTGATGGTGTGGGCGGTAGTGTTGACGGTGGGCGTGAGGCCACGGGAGGCCACGAAGTAGAGGGTGTGGGTGCCGAAGGAGAGGTCGAGGGACGGCGAGCCGAAATCGGCTGCCGTGTTGTCGTCCTGGTGGATGGTCTGCACGAGGGTGTTGTCAACGTAGTCGAAGACCCACACGTCGGTCATGGACGAGCCGTTGGCGGTGAGGTCTTTGGTGTTTTGCGTCCAGTCGCCTGAGCAGTTAAATGTGATGGATTTGGTGGGTGTTTCTGTTGCGTCCTTGCAACAGGCCGCGAACAATAACACTCCAGCGGCGAATAATGATAAGATTTTTTTCATTGTGTGAGGGTTTTAAAATTTGGGTGCAAAGATACGAATATTATATAACGTGGCAAAATTATATTGATAGTTATTTAGTTTTGCAATGGTGTGTGGAACGAAAATTAACGTCATGGCGTTATTGGAATTGTAAGACTTACAAAGAAATGGAATTGTTTGATTTAAACACATTGATAGGGCTGTTGGCCGGTGGCGGTGTGGTGGGTATTTTCACCATTCCGAGTGCCATAAAGAAAGCCAAGGCCGAAGCCAAAGAGCCGGAGATAGAAGCCTGGCATAAGCTGGTGGACGAGCTGCAAGAGCAGAATAAAGACCTGCGGGAGAGGGTGGTGTCGAATGAGACGCGCATCGACGAGTTGAACCGCAGGATTGACGACCTCTACAAAATCAACGGCGAGTGGCGCGAGGAGAACAACAACCTGAAGGCCGAGAACAGTCAGTTGCGGGCAGAGAACGAAAGCCTGCGGGTGCAGATTGAAACACTGAAAGGAGGCCAGCAATGAAATACTTTACCATCTCCGAACTGCTGCATAGCGACACCGCCGTGGCCCGCAAGCTGTGGAACGGTGCCAACCGCGAGCAGGAGGACAATATCATCTCCCTCGTCGATACCGTCCTCGACCCGCTGCGCCTCTTCTACGGAAAGCCCATCCACGTCAGCAGCGGCTTCCGCACCGCCGCAGTCAACCGTGCCGTGGGCGGCGTAAACAACAGCCAGCACCTGCGCGGCGAGGCCGCCGACCTCGATACTGGCAGCCGCCTCGCCAACCAGCACCTCGCTCGCCTCATCGTGCAGAACCAACTGCCCTTCGACCAGCTCATCGACGAGGCCAACTACGCCTGGATTCACGTCAGCCACAAGCGCAACGGGCCCAACCGCGGCCAGATACTCCGTATGCGCGGCGGCAAGTACACCATCATCAAGCCCGAAGAGTTATGACCGCCAAGGAGTTTTTCAAAGGCTTCCTCCCCGTATTGGCAATAGCCGTGCTGATCGGCGTTTTGACAGCACCACGGCAGCAAAAGCCTATTTATATCACCGACACCATCACCGACACCATCACCGACTGGCAGCATGACACCGTTTTCCGTTATGATACCAAGGTGGTGAAGCTGCCTGTGCATGACACCACGACCGTCACCGACAGCCTATGGCTGACCGACAGTGTGCTGGTGGAGGTGCCGATGATGCGATACCGATACGACACCACGCTCACGGACACCCACAGCACCACACGGCTCACGGCCTCGCTGTCGGGCTATGAGGTGCGGATTGACACGCTGACGGTGAACACTGCCATACAGCCCGTCATAATCAAAGAGGTGATACCGTGGCAAAAGCGTTTCCGTCCCAGCGTAGGTGTGGGAGTAGGCACCAATCTCAAGGGCGAGGCTACGGTAGGGGTGTATGTTGGTATCGGGTATTTGTTTTAGGATTGTTGTTTTAACAATTCTGCTGCACGGAAGCCAGCAATGAAACCTATTGTGGATATATTTTCATCGGACATACAATATTCGTGATACCCACAACCCTCGTCGATAATGAGGAATGGGCATTCGTGAGAACATTTGGGGCTTTGGTAAGGAAATCTGGGGTCTGGCTTTTCAATAATATACCTTGAACAATATGCCTGTTCGACGTACTGTTGGAACATTTCTCTTAATTCTTCGTCTGTTTTCATTTTCTTTAATCTTTAACTGACAATTACCACGGGCATAGCTCGTCGGGGAGGGTGGGTTTGGTCTCGAACTCCAGGCGGTCTTTGCCTTCGGGCAGGAAATAGCATTCGGGCAGGGGGAGCACCTCTGCCTTTTTGTTTTTGCAGTACACCCGGCCTGTGGTCTTGGTGACAATCTGGATGGCTTCGCAGCCGGGACACGCGACACAGACCTCGCTGCCCACGAAGCACTCCTCCGGCCAGTATGGGCAGCGGGTGCCGGACTGGCCGTTGTTATAGACGAACCACACGGCCCACTGCCAGGCGGTGTCCTGAAGGGCTACCTCCTTGATGTACTTGGTGGGGACGGTGCGTGTGGCCTCGTAGCGGTCGGCGGAGTCGTGGCTGACTATTTTCTCGTGGGGGTTCAACGGGCAGGATGTGTTTTACTGGCCTTGGTGATTTCCTTGATGCGGCGGCGTACCTCGGTGTCGCGGTTGTCGAAGGGCTTGAAGGTGGCGGCGTAGCTCTTGTAGTGGCAGGAGTACAGTACCACGTTCTCAGGGGAGCAGTGGAGGATGGTGGCGCAGGAGACGGTATCGTGGCCTGCGTAGATGCGGAGGTACTGGCAGAGCATGGCGCGAGCCCAAGGGAGGGGGCGGCGGCGGCAGCGGCCCACGAGGTCTGGGCGTGAAACGCCCCAGACCTCGCAGACGATGCTGATGATTTGGCCGGTGAGATTGTTGTTGATGTTTCTGGCGGGTGCGGGCATAATTCAAATTGAAAATTGAAAGTTGAAAATTGAAAATTAGAACGGGAGGTCGTCGTCGCCTTCGGCTTGTTCCATACTGACAGTTCCGACTTGCTCCTGCGGAAGTTCGCGGGGGTATTGGTTGTAGCCCACTCCGATATAAGGGAGTACTTGCTTGATGATTTCGCGGTCGTAGTCGGGGTTGTCCTTCTGGAGTTGGGCGTAGAGTTTGGGGTTGGTCTGCTGGAGTTGTTCGCGGGCCTCCTTGCTTATCTCCAGCTTTGCGTCCCAGTCCTGCTTCTTGCCGTACTTCTCGCGGCTCTCGTCGGTGACGGGCCATAAGCGGATGCGGAGGATAGAGGTGCGGATTTCATTGCCATTGCGGTCGGAGTAGCCCTTCTCGACGATGAAATTGCGGTCGTTGGGGATGATGGTGCTGCGAAGCGACTCGCGGTTGCCCTGAATGTTTTTGATGAATGCCTCGTGCAGACGGCGAAGGTCGATGTCGAGGACGATGCTTTGTGGTAACTGTTCCATTGTTGTGAAATTTTTTGTTGGTTTATACTATGTCGTTTTCGTTGAATTTGTCGAAGATGTAGAAATGTGTAGGTTCTTGGCCTAACATGAGTCTCATTCCGTGCTGACCCACCCAATACATGCCATTCCAGTAGCACACGTTGAAGTGGCCGTCCTCGAAGCGGCATAGCACAAGGCGGTTTTTCCACGGCTTGTTGCCGTCGGCGCGGAGCCATTCGTTGGTGAGGAGTTCAAAGGTTGCCATTGGTTATTCCTCCTTTATAAATTTGGAGAAAAGGTTGTAGCCTTGGGCGAAGCAGTTGCAAATATGTATCTGCTCCTGTCTCGTCATGTCTTCATAGTTGATGGTTTTACCGTCCTCGTCGATAAACTGGTAGCCTGCCAGTCCGTCGTCAAATGTGATTTTGATTTCCATTGTCGTATATGTTTTATCGGTTAGTTTTATCTTCTTCTTACCCCTCTGCGCTTGCCGTAGGGTGTGTCGCTGGCGAGGGAGAGTTCTTTTTCGTAGATGCCGGTGAGCACGTCGGGCACGTCGTCGTGGGCGTTGGCCTTGAAGACGGCGAGGTAGTGGGTGGCCTTCTGGTAGAGCTGGGGGAAGCGACGCTCCCAGTCGAAGGGCATCACAATCTGCTCGTTGACGCGGGCGGCGTTGGTGATGATGCGGCTCTCCTTGTTGGCTCCCTGGTGGAAGAGGCTGACGTGCGCCCTCATCTTCTTGCTG
>JAEIGA010010217.1_pt1 | contig 14220 bp, 11 predicted proteins | sample 9270691 | NCBI WGS metagenome assembly JAEIGA01 (sample SAMN17057246, study PRJNA624740) | gut metagenome | biome: biome; isolation source: fecal sample | host: Bos grunniens | place: China: Xizang | collected 2019 | reverse complement strand
TGGCTTACGGGGCTTTGAGGACCACCTTGGCAGTAGAGTATGGCGGGATATTTCTTCGATGCATCGAAGTGGGGAGGATATACTACCCATGCAAGCAACTTCTTGCCGTCGGTAGTGGGTACCCAACGTTCTTCGACATTACCCATCTCTATCTTGGCAAGCAAAGCTTCGTTCTCACGTGAGAGGTCGGTAACCTCACGAGTGTCAAGATCTACGATGTATATCTCGTCGGGTTGTGAGAGTGAGTGGCGTTGTGCAACGAGTTTGTTGTTGGCTGCAGGCGATACGGTTGCGTAGTCGTAGTAGCCCTCGGTAATTTGTTGTATAGCGTGGCCATTGAGTGCAATGCTGAATATATGTACCATACCTTGGTAGGGCGATGTGAAGTATATCATGCTGCCATCAGCTGCCCATGCAAAGTTGTTTACGATATAGTCGAAGTCCTCTGTAAGATAGGTCTTTTCGCCACTTTGCATATCGAGTACAAACAAGCGGTTTTTGTCGCTCTCGTAGCCGTCACGCTCCATGCTTGTCCATGCAAGGTAGTTGCCGTCGGGCGAGAAGATGGGGTTGGTGTCGTAACCCATCATGCCCTCGGTGAGGTTGCGAGTAGTACCATCTTCGATATTGTAGAGGTAAAGGTCGCTATTGGTCGAGAGTGAATATTCCATACCGGTTTTCTTGCGGCTGGTGTACACAAGTGACTTGCCATCGGGAGCCCAAGCAAATGACTCAGAACCACCGAAGGGACGCATAGGTACTTCATAGGGTTCTCCCTCTACGATGTCGCGAGGGTTGACAATGTTGTTACCCTCTACTTGTGCCAAGAAGGGGTGGGGGATTGCCTCGGTCCACTCATCCCAGTGCTTATACATGAGGTCGTCAATAACACGGCCGGTAGCTTGGGGAAGGTCGGCATATTTATCTACAGCCTTGTTGTGCAATGAGATAGGTGCGATAAGGATAACTTGCGAACGGTCGGGCGAGAAGAGGAAGCCTTCAACACCTTGTTCCATCGACGACATTTTTACACGGTTGCTGCCATCGGCATTCATGCGCCATACTTGGGGAACGCCATTCTCATCGGCATAGGTGAATGCAATGGTGTTGTCATCGAGCCATGTAGCATTACCTTCGCTGCGAGGAGTGTTGGTAATCTTTACGGGTGTGCCGTCAATGGGAGCAACAAACAACTCATTGTTGCCTTTATTGGCTGTATAGTCTACATATTGAACACCGTATAGTACACGTGTACCATCGGGCGATACTACGGGTGACGATACGCGACCGAATGCCATCATTACTTCGGGAGTCATGATGCCATTTTCTACTGTTATTTCTTGTTTTCCTATTACTGTCTCTTGGGGAGTCTCCATCGAGCTACAAGCCGACAGCATTGCTGCGCCTGCTATACCCATCATAATCAGATTTTTGTTCATGGTGATGTTATGTATATTATTAAAATTGCTATGTAGTAGGTGCTTTTTAGTAGTCCATAGTGGGATCGTAGCTGCCAAAACTGTCTTCGTCAAGTTCCGAGATATCATACTCATCGGCACCATAGAAGTCAGCATCAAGGTCATCTCCTGCGGCTTGTTGTGCTACTATTTTCTTCTCAATCTCTTCAAAGTCTACCATTTGAGCAGGAGCTTCGCCTACTTTCTTGGTACACACGGGAGCATCAAGGTCATCGCCAAAGATGGTCTCGCGCAACTCCATGAAGAAAGCTCGGTCGGTGAGGTAGTCAAACACAAACATCAAGCGTTGACCCTCATCCTCTACAAGGTCGCTGAGGCGAGTGCTGTCCATCAACCATATATCCTCATCACTCTCTTTGCCCATGTCAAAGAGGGTGATCTCGGTGATTTTTTCCCAGTCACTCTCGCAGATAAAGAACGATGTCATCTGATCGTGTGTGTATCCTACTGAGTCAAGAATTGCATCGTTTAATTCCTTAAATGTTGCATCCGAGTCTATCTTTATCACGCGTTTGAAGTCATCTACTTCGTCCGAAATAATTACAAATTTGTATACCATATTGTATAGGTTTTAGTGTATTGCTATGTGTTATTGTGTGCACAACAAGGCGTTCTACACACGTTTCAGCCGTAAAGATAGCCAAAAATCTCAATTGGGTACAAACGAGAGTCTATTTTTTGTACATTAAAGTAACACAATCGCACTTGATATATTGCAAATGAGCTGTGAAGTTGTACTTTAGTGAGAAAAATTGTATCTTTGCAGAATGGCACGAATTATGGCAATAGACTATGGTAACAAGCGTTGCGGCATTGCGGTGACCGATACGTTACAGATTATAGCCAACGGTCTCACCACTGTGGGCTCGGGCGAATTGCTCGATTTTATTCGCAACTACATTGCTCGCGAGCCGGTCGAGTGTATAGTGCTGGGCAAGCCCAAGCAAGTCAACAACAAGCCCTCCGAGAATATGCGCTATGTAACCGCGTTTATCAATAGCCTACACAAGCATCTACCCGATGTGAAGGTGGAGTTGTATGATGAGCGATTTACCTCGGTATTGGCTCATCGCACTATGATAGATGCAGGGTTGGGTCGAAAGGCTCGCGCTAATAAAGAGTTGGTCGACGAAATCAGTGCCACCATTATATTACAAGATTATCTCGAAAGCAAAAAATATAGTAAATTATGATACTTCCTGTTTATCTGTACGGACATCCCGTAATTCGTAAAGTGGCAGAACCTATTACTGCCGAATATCCCGAGTTGCAAAAACTCATTGCCGACATGTATGAGACTATGTATGCAACCGATGGTATAGGATTGGCAGCTCCCCAGATTGGCCGTTCTATTCGTCTCGTAGTAATCGATGTCGATCCTTGTGCCGAGGCTCATCCCGAGTTGGCTGGTGTAAAAATGACACTTATCAATCCTACTCTTGAAGTGGTAGAGGATGGTAAAAAGTGTACATCGGAAGAGGGTTGCCTCAGTGTGCCGGGCATACATGAGAGCGTAACTCGTATCGAGAAGGTGCACTTGCACTGGTATGACGAGAACTTCGTTGAGCATGATGAGGTTATCGAAGGCTACTTGGCTCGCGTTATACAGCACGAGTATGACCACCTCGAGGGTAAGGTATTTATCGACCACATTTCGCCCATTCGTAAGCAACTTATCAAGGCGAAAGTAAACAACATCATTAAGGGTCGTATTAACTGTGGCTACCGTGTTAAAGCCGCAGGTACAAAGTAAGATAAAACTACGATTGACAGTGTGCCTATTCTATAGTTGTGTGTGCATGCTGTCAATTATAAAACACATATAAAAACTATGGCAGACGACAAAAAAGTAATTTTTTCGATGGTGGGTGTAAGCAAGATTTTCCCGCCTCACAAACAAGTACTTAAAGACATCTACCTATCATTTTTCTATGGCGCTAAGATTGGTATCATCGGTCTTAACGGCTCGGGTAAGTCAACCTTGCTCAAGATTATTGCCGGAGTAGAAAAATCGTATCAAGGTGAAGTGGTATTCTCACCCGGTTACTCGGTGGGTTATCTCGAACAAGAGCCCAAGCTCGATAATGAGAAGACCGTAATAGAGGTAGTGCGCGAGGGTGTACAACCCGTACTCGACATCCTTGCCGAGTATGAGCGTGTAAACGAGGCCTTCTGTGACCCCGAAGTTCTCGAAGATCCCGACAAGATGGAGGCTCTCATCAACCGCCAAGCTGAGTTGCAAGACCAAATAGATGCGACTGATGCGTGGAACATCGACAACCGCCTCGAGCGTGCTATGGACGCATTGCGTTGTCCTCCCGAGGATCAACAAATCAAGTATCTCTCGGGTGGTGAGCGTCGTCGCGTTGCATTGTGTCGCCTCTTGTTGCAACAACCCGACATCCTCTTGCTCGACGAGCCTACCAACCACCTCGATGCCGAGAGTATCGACTGGCTCGAGCAACACTTGCAACAATACAAGGGTACTGTTATCGCCATTACTCACGACCGCTACTTCCTTGATCATGTGGCCGGTTGGATTCTTGAACTTGACCGTGGTGAGGGTATTCCCTGGCAAGGCAACTATACATCATGGCTCGACCAAAAGACTAAACGTCTTGCACAAGAAGAGAAGCAAGCCAGCAAACGTCGCAAAACATTGGAGCGCGAGCTCGAGTGGGTACGTATGGCTCCCAAGGCTCGTCAAGCCAAGGGTAAAGCCCGTCTTAACTCATACGATCGCTTGCTCAATGAAGACCAGAAGGAACGCGAGGAGAAACTCGAAATCTTTATCCCCAACGGTCCTCGTTTGGGTAACAAGGTTATCGAGGCTCAAGGCGTTGCCAAGGCTTACGGTGAGAAACTCCTCTTCGACAACCTCAACTTCATGTTGCCTCCCAATGGTATCGTAGGTGTTATTGGTCCTAACGGTGCTGGTAAGACAACTCTCTTCCGTCTTATCATGGAGCAAGAGAAGGTTGACAAGGGTAGCTTCGATGTAGGTGAGACTGTGAAGATTGCTTATGTAGACCAAACACACAAGGATATCGATCCCGAAAAGAGTGTTTACCAAGTAATATCGGGCGGACAAGAGACATTCCGTATGGGTGGACGTGAGATGAATGCCCGCGCCTACTTGTCTCGCTTCAACTTTACAGGTGCCGACCAAGAGAAACTCATCGGTGTACTCTCGGGTGGTGAGCGCAACCGCCTCCACTTGGCTATGGCACTCAAAGAAGAGGGTAACGTGCTCTTGCTCGACGAGCCTACCAACGATATCGACGTTAACACACTGCGTGCACTTGAGGAAGGTCTTGAGAACTTTGCCGGTTGTGCAGTGGTAGTATCGCACGACCGTTGGTTCCTCGACCGTATCTGTACACACATCCTTGCTTTTGAGGGTAACTCAGAGGTATTCTTCTTCGAAGGTACTTATACCGAATACGAAGAGAACAAGCGTCGTCGCATGGGCGATGTGGAGCCTCAACGTGTACGTTATCGCAAGTTTGGCGAATAATCGATAAAGATACATTCTATCGCATACCTTACAGCGGTGTGCCTCGCACAGGAGGCGCACCGCTGTTGTTTTATACATTGACTTGTTGGATGTAGGGGAGGTGTATAATAAAAAAAAGGTCGCACCCAGTGGGTGCGACCCATGTACTTACAAGTAAGTACTACTTATGAAGAAAATTTTACTTTCTGATAATCATCTTCACACCACCTACGATGTAGAGACCATTGCCAAGTACGTCAGCAGCATTTACACCGGGTTTCAATGTTGTGATGTATTGACCCTTGAAGTTGTAAACGTCGCGAGCTACGTTGATATCTGATGTGATATTGTTCACACCTGTAGCACCCTTAACATTGAGTCTTGACCAGTTAGCATCGCTTGTGAAGAGCTCTACAGCTGCATCGGGAACGATAAGAGTGATAACGCTCAAGTCGTTGATGTATTGGAATACATCCCAGAATACTGATGTAGTGAATTGGGGAACCTCAGTACCTTCGAAACGTGACCAGTCGATCAAGCGGAGAGCTTGGTTGTCACCGAAGAAGAATTTCTCGATAACGATTGACTTGGGAAGGATGATAGTCTCAATAGAAGTACAGCAGTCGAACAAGCTCTCTGATGAAGTGATAGCCTCGCAGTTAGAGAGGTCGGCCATTTTCAATGTAGCGCAACCGAAGAATGTGTCGGTAAAGTTGCTTACATTTTTGCAACCTGTCAAGTCGATAGCTTCCAAGCTTGAGCAGTTTTGGAATGCTGAACGGAGGCTTACGAAGTTGGCAGCTTGTTCAGCAGCGGGCATCTTCACAGTTTTGAGTGAACGACAGCCTTGGAACACACCATTCATGCTTGTACCCAATTCAACATACATAGAAGTGTTGGGAGCAACAGTGATTTGGCTCATATCAACCTCTTCGATAGAAGTGTTACCAGCAGGGGGGAAACCGGCATTGTTACCGATAGCGAGAGTAAGTGATTGGAAGCCTGCTGTGCTCCACTCTCCGGTCAAGATAAGTTTTTTGGCAGCTGTTACACCTGAAGGAATGCTTGTAGCATCGAAAGTGAATGTACCATCTGAGTCAACTGTCTCACCTGACATGAGGGGAGTAGTAGAGAATGTCATTTGGTCGCGAGCAACAAGGTTACCCAATTGACCGGCGCGGTTAGTACCCCAAGCGTAGATGCGACCATCTTCGGTGAGGACGTTTGAATAACGTTGGCCAGAAGCGAGTTGAGTAATCTTAATACCGGCGGGGAGTTTTACCTCAACGGGGCTGTATGAAATGGGGCTTTGAGCAAGGTCGATAGAAATACCTGTACCATCGCCGAGTGCACCGTCGTTGTTGTTACCCCATGCATATACTTTTGTAGTTACACCGTTTTCGCCAACACCGATGATACGAGTGTTTTCGCAACCGCTGATGTGTGTTACTTTACCCTCGATTTCTACTTGACGGGGAGTGTAGATAGATACTGTATCGTTGCTTTGGTAGCCAAACAAGAGGTCGTCAATGTTGAAACCCCAAGCCCAGAGTGTACCATCTTCTTTTACTGCGTATGAACAGCGGTCAACTGCAAAAACTTTTACCCAGTTTGTTTCAGTGCCAAATTGTTTGGGAGTCTTTACGAAGTTGCTACCAGTACCTTCAGTCATATCCGAGAGTTGGCCACGCTCGTTCCAACCCCACATCCACAATGAACCGTCGGCTTTGAGACCCATACCGTGAGTTGTACCAAGGCTTACCTCAACCCAGTCGGTATCTGTACCTACTTGAGTGGGAGTTACTTTGTTGGCAAAGCCACCCAAACCGAGTGCGCAAGTTTCGCCTTCACCCCAAGCCCACAATGTACCGTCGGTCTTGATAGCCATGGCGCTGTGGCCGAAGAAGCGAGTTGCTGTTACAAATTTCCAGTCGTTGTCTGTACCGATTTGAGTAAGCTCTTTATGGCTTTGGCCGTCGCCTACACCTTGTACACCTTTTGAGTTGTCACCGGCAGCCCACAATGTACCATCTTCTTTGATGAAGAATGTGTATGCTTGACCTGATGCTACATATTTCCATTTCTCAGTGCTGATTTGTTGGGGAACAGCTGTACGTTCGTCTGAACCAGCGCCAAGACCGAGCTGACCACTTTCGTTCCAGCCCCAGCCCCACAATGAGCCGTCGGCATCAATAGCGTATGTACTACCGTCACCGGCTGTTACAAATTTCCATGTGTGCTCATAAGCTGAAGCACTCATAAACATTGACAAGCCAATGAAGGCAGCCAATAATGTAAAAATCTTTTTCATGATTGTTGGTTAGTTGATTGTTTATATTATTTAATTATTTTCACTGAGTTACCGTTGCTGGCGCGTACGATGTAGATACCGCTATTGAGCGATTGTGCATTGAGTACTGTTTCGCCTTCGTTGGCTTGTGCACTCATAACGAGCTTACCTGAGATGTCATAGATGCCTACTTGGCAAGCCTCGGCACTCATCATAATAATGTTGCCATTGTTTACACCTGCATTGAATGAGGGCAATTTTACGCTCTCTACTGCTCCGGGATCTACGCTTGAAATACCAGATGAGATGATGGGGCAGATAGCGAAGCTACCGGTACCACCACCGTAGTGTGAGATGGGACGAAGGTAGTCATATTCGCCTTCCATGCGGCCGAATGAGTTGTGTGCCAAGAGGTTGTATTGATCCATCTCTGAGAGTGTTGCACCTTTAACGTCGGCGAGCAAGCAGAAGTCTTCTGTCTCGGGGTCTTGTGAGAAACCCTCTACTGAAACGAAGAAGTAGGGTTTTCCATAGAGGTCAATGGGAACTTCAAACTTGATGCTGGCTACAGCGCCTTCGTATGTAAGAGCCCATGCGCCATCTTCACCATCGGCTTTGAAGTCCTCGAAGGGGATGTAAGTAGCTTCAAGGGGAAGGTAGGTAAAGAGTATGCTGCTCTCGGTAATGCTGGGCAACCATACTTGCAATCTGATTTTAGCACCCTCTTCATATTTTGTGGGTTTGTGGTGGAGATAGATGTTTACACCATCGAGGTATGCATCATCTTGGGCAATCATAAAGAGGTTACCCCAACCTACTACTTGGGTGTTGTTTGTACCACCTACATAGCCTTGTGAAGTACCTTCGTTGTAAGTGTTTGCACCCAACATATAAGTTGCTGTTTGGTCAAGACCACCAAAACTGTCGTGACGGCGCATGTCGATAGTTGTGATCTCTACAGTACCACCGGTTTTAATTTTTTCATTACCACCGTCGTATGTCATGTTCATAGGAGGTGTATACGAACTTGTTGAGCCGTTGGCGTATGTTACGTTGAGGGTAGGCATGTCATAAAGACCTGCGTTGAGATATGTGGCCTCAATGTTTTGTGTTGTTTCGGTTGTAGTAGCAGCACCGGGCACTGTCCACTCCCATGCTGTAGGATTACCGGTTGATTGGTCAAGATATTTTACAGGAACACCGAGGGGAGCCCACAAAAATGCACCATCGTTGATGTCTTTGTGGCGAGCCAAAAGGTTACATACGGGTTTGTTCTCTGTTGATTTTGCACCAAGGTTGCGCAAAACTTCGGGCATTGCATACATAGCGCCCTCTGTGTCTTGTGCCATTGCAGGTGATTCGTGCTTAACTTTGCTAAGCAATACGGTTGTCTCTTGAGCCGATACCGAGCTCATTGCAAACAATGATAAAAGCGATACGAGGTAAAGTTTTTTCATAACGGTGTTTTGGTATAAGAGTTAGTTTTTATTTACACACATTACAGTCTGCGTCGACTGTGTTTTTTATTTTGCAACAAAATTATAACACTTTCTTTTCATCTGCAATACCTTTAATTCTTTTTTGATGTACATCAAAAAACGGATAGATTTTCAACATCTATCCGTTGTTATATTGTTGTTTTATAAATGCTTATCTTGTTTTTTGTTGGCTATTTCTCTTTTGCCAACTCGTTGCGCATACGGCTCAAATGCGACTGTGTAATACCCAGGTATGATGCGATAAATCCGAGGGGCACTTTTTGTATTATCTCGGGGCGTCCCTTAATGAGCGATGTGTATCGTTCCTTGACAGTACCTTTGATGGCCCTTGACTTAAATTCTTGATAATATAATGTTCCATGTGCCATGCTTAGTGCCCACTGTGCAAATTCGTGTGAGGTTGCTATCAACTCGTCAAACTTGGCCTTTGATACGCGCATCAGTACAGTGTCGCAACAGGCCTGAAACTGTGAATAGGAGGGTTGATTGTAGTAGTAGCAATGCCATGAGATAAGTACCGAACCTCTTACGGCAAAACTGTTGGTCATGATTTTGTCGCCTACCTCGTGAGTGCGTCGGATAATACCATCCTTAACGACATATATATTATTATCTATGTCGCCACTCTTTATCATGTAGTCGTATCTTTTTAGGTGTACCTCTTCCATCAGCGAGCAAAACATATCCATTGTCTCATCCGACAATTTATATTCTGCTTCTTCTGCTAATATTTTTTTGAATTCCTCCATTCGTTGTTCGATTATTTCTAACAGCTTGACTCTTTCCTTTTTTTACATAAGTATTGCAAATATACGAATTAAATTTCAGATAGAGGTTAAGAATAATAGCAATATTACATTATTTAATATAAAAGGGAGGTTTAGACCTCCCTTTTATGTATAATGAAGTTGATTTTTTATTTTTCTATACCCAATTTCAATCGCAACTGTTTGAGCATATCTACCGTCATGCTGTCAAGATCATATTCGGGTTTCCAGTCCCACTCTTCGCGGGCGCAAGTGTCATCGAGCGAGTTGGGCCATGAGTCGGCAATGGCTTGTCTCAAGGGGTCGTGCTTATATTCCATCTTGAAGTCGGGCACATACTCGCATATCTTCTTGTAGATAATCTCGGGGTCGAAACTCATTGATGTTACGTTGAATGAGTTGCGGTGGATGAGACGGTCGGGATTGGCCTCCATAATTTCAATGGCTGCACGCAATGCATCGGGCATGTACATCATGTCCATAAATGTGCCGGGGTTGAGGGGGCATTGGAAGGTTTCACCTTTTACAGCCGAGTAATAGATGTCTACTGCATAGTCGGTAGTACCACCTCCGGGAGGTGCTACGTATGAAATAAGACCGGGGAAGCGTACTGAGCGTGTGTCTACACCGAAACGACGTGTGTAGTAGTCCGATAGCATTTCGCCTGTTACCTTAGTTATACCGTAGATAGTCTCGGGGCGTTGAATAGTGTCTTGAGGGGTGCGGTCGCGAGGTGTTCCTTTGCCGAACGAACCTATTGAGCTGGGTGTGAATACAGCACAATTCTTTTCGCGAGCCACTTCGAGTGTATTGTATAAGCCACCCACACCTATTTTCCATGCCAGTTGGGGCTTGGCTTCGGCTGTAGCACTGAGCAGTGCTGCAAGGTTGTATATAGTGTCGACTTTGTACTTGTCTACGGCATCGGCTATTTGTTGTGCATTGGTAATGTCTACCTCAACCGAAGGTCCGCTTTCGGCCAATGCGCCTTTGGGCTCGGCTCCTTTTATATAACCTGCTACAACATTACCTCCGGGATACTCCTGGCGTAGTTTCATGGTTAGCTCCGAACCTATTTGGCCGGTTGCTCCTATGATAAGAATGTTCTTCATATATTACAAATTATGGTTTTAAGGTATAAAAGATTAATATTTTATTTTGCAAATATAGTTTTTTCCCGAAAAATAGCTAATTTTGGAGCAAAGAAATTTCAACTTTAATTCTAAATAAATATGTACAACGCATTTAAGTCACACTTGACAAAGGAGTTGCAAGACATCAAGGATGCCGGACTCTATAAGCAAGAACGCATTATTACTACACCTCAAAAGGCCGGTATCAATGTTGCCGGTGCTGATGGTGAGGTGCTTAATTTCTGTGCCAACAACTATTTGGGTTTGTCGGATAACAAGGCTCTTATCGAAGCTGCCAAGAAAGCGATGGATACTCATGGTTACGGTATGTCGTCGGTACGTTTTATTTGTGGTACACAAGACTTGCACAAGGAGTTGGAGCGTGCTATCAGCGAATATTTCCATACCGAAGATACTATCCTCTATGCTGCATGTTTCGATGCTAATGGTGGTCTTTTCGAGCCTCTCTTTACCGAGGAGGATGCTATTATCAGCGATGCACTCAACCACGCATCTATTATCGATGGTGTGCGCTTGTGTAAGGCCAAACGCTATCGTTATGCCAATGCCGACATGGCCGAGCTCGAGCGTTGCTTGCAAGAGGCACAAGCTCAACGTTTCCGCGTGATTGCTACCGACGGTGTCTTCTCGATGGATGGTAACGTTGCTCCCATGGACAAGATTGTGGAGCTTGCTGAGAAATACGATGCCCTTGTAATGGTCGATGAGAGTCACTCGGCCGGTGTTGTTGGTCCTACAGGTCGTGGTGTTGCCGAGCAGTTCAATTGCTATGGTAAGATTGATATCTTTACCGGCACATTGGGTAAGTCGTTTGGTGGTGCTATGGGTGGCTTCACTACAGGTCGCAAAGAGATTATCGACATGTTGCGTCAACGCTCACGTCCCTATCTTTTCTCTAACTCGGTTGCTCCTGCTATCGTGGGTGCAAGTATCGAGATGTTCCGTACTTTGCAAGCAAGCGATGCGTTGCACGATAAGTTGATTGAAAACGTAACTTACTTCCGCGACAAGATGTTAGCTGCCGGATTTGACATCAAGCCTACTCAATCGGCTATTTGTGCAGTAATGTTGTATGATGCCAAGTTGTCGCAAGACTTTGCTGCCGAAATGCAAAAAGAGGGTATCTACGTTACCGGTTTCTACTACCCCGTTGTTCCCAAAGATCAAGCCCGTATACGTGTACAACTCTCGGCCGGTCACGACCGTGAGCACCTCGATCGCGCTATTGCCGCATTCATCAAGGTGGGTAAGAAACTCGGCGTGTTGAAGTAACCCCATCGCAGTAAGAAAATAAAAGTAGAGCGATGTGTCCCTCGGGGATGCATCGCTCTACTTTTATGGGGTAATTGTATTACTTTATTGACATCAGAAGGCGCGGTTTACCTTTATACGGCGACCTTTAATCTTCTCGGTTTGGGCCTTTTGCAACACATCTTTTATGCGATTGCGAGCTATAGCTGCATAGCTGTAGTGGTCTTTTACCTCTATGAGTCCTACTTCTGTGGCTTGTAATTCGCACATGTGGGTAAGAAAACCTAATATGTCGCCCTTACTCAACTTCTCGCGCTTTCCGGCAGCGAAATGGAGAGTCTCCATAGTAGGAGTGGCAGGCGCATGAGGTTCGCTATCGAGGCGAAGGTAACGTACATCTTCGACGTATAGCGGAAGTTCCTCTTGGGGTGCAACAATCAGATAGGCATTACCCTCTGCATTCATACGTGCTGTGCGTCCATTGCGGTGTGTGTAGGCTTCGACATCCAAGGGTAGGTGGTAGTGTATTACATGACCTACAGCGGCAACATCCAATCCACGTGCAGCCAAGTCGGTAGCTACACAAATGTTGGTGCTACGGTTGCGAAAACGGCACAATGCGCGCTCACGGTCGGGTTGTTCCATGCCTCCGTGGAAAGCGGCACATACAACGTTCTTCTTTTTCAAGAAGCCGGCTACACGCTCTACACTTTCGCGTTGGTTGCAGAAGATTATCGTGGGACTATCATCGATGCGACACAACAACTCATACAGGGTATTGAGCTTGTCCTTCTCGGGCGATGCCACGTTGTAAACAGCAAGTTGCTGTTTTTGCTCAGTCTTGCTCGTGTTATCTATGTAACAGAGTTTTGTAGCATTAGGCATGGCCACAAAGTCGGGTATCTCGTTAAGGTCGGTCGCTGAGGTAAGAATGCGCATCTTTAGCCCCTTCATTGTGCGAATGAGCGAGCGCATCTCATTGTGAAATCCAAGTTCAAGACTCTTGTCAAATTCGTCGAGAACCAGTGTGTCGATATCTTGAAGATGTAGTCGACCTCGTTGTACGTGGTCGAGTAGTCGACCGGGTGTTCCCAACACTACGTCGGCTGTGGTTTCGAGCGAACGAGCTTCGTCGCGAAACGAGTGTCCACCATAACAGCATACAATGCGATAGCCCGATGCAATGGTGCGTGCTACTTGTTCTACTTGTTGTGCCAACTCGCGAGTGGGTATGATTATTACTGCCTGTGTGCGAGACGCTTGAGGTTGTATGCGAGAAAATAGCGGAATAAGATAGGCCAACGTCTTACCCGACCCGGTGGGTGCAAGCAAAACAACATCCTTTGCTTCTTGACAAGTGGCAATAGTGGCCTGTTGCATGGCATTGAGCGATTCTATGCCCAGTCGTTGGCATGCGTATGTGATGAGTTGCTTGCTATCCATATATTGATGTTTCGGGTGTCGTTGTTTCTATTCTAAGTTATAATTGGGTGCGCAGTGCGGGAATATATCTTGAAAGCACTGAGTATGCCGTGTCGTGCGAGATTCCTTCGGCTAAGATGATTAGTATGGTGTCGTCGCCTGCTACTGTGCCTAAGATCTCTTTGCTATTACCATTATCGATATCGTAGGCTATGCTACCGGCATATCCCGGACTTGTCTTTACAACTACCAGGTTATACGAAAACGATATTGAGAGAAATCCTCCTACACCTATCATAGGGTGATGCTCAATTACCGGCGAGTACTTTATGCTGCTATTGCCTAAATTATTCTCTTTAGGCAATGTGTATATGTAGCGTCCTGTTGAATCGGGTACTTTAGCAATTTTTAGTTGTTTCAAATCTCGTGATAATGTTGCTTGAGTAACTTCAATGCCGGCTTCCATTAAAGGTTGTAATAATTCTATCTGACAACCTATTTTTTGCGTGTTGATAATCTCGCGAATTACTTCCAATCTTTTTTTCTTCAGTTTCATAGTGTGTATATTTATACTCGTGTTTTGCAAAATTAGCTAAAATTGTTATATTAAGCAAATATTTTAGAAAAATAAAAGGAATAAAAATTGAGTAGTATGCAAACTGAGTAAAAGATGTATGTATCTCAATAATGTTAAAAGAGTGTAGAAAATTGCCAATATTTCGTTTGGGTAATATCGGTAAACAATTCTATCTTGTGTGAGGGGGTGTAATGATATTGTTGTAAGGTAGATACGCTTTTTGAGTCTGTTTTCAATTTCGGTGCCTTTGTTAAGTTGTTTATTACCAATAGGTTTTGTTTGATTT
>JAEIGA010010216.1_pt1 | contig 14222 bp, 24 predicted proteins | sample 9270691 | NCBI WGS metagenome assembly JAEIGA01 (sample SAMN17057246, study PRJNA624740) | gut metagenome | biome: biome; isolation source: fecal sample | host: Bos grunniens | place: China: Xizang | collected 2019 | reverse complement strand
GTAAAGGTCAAACTCATTGGCAATTACATCGCTATACTCAACGGCTCTCTGAGCCTGTTCCACACCATCCCTTCCAGGAAACAAAACGCTCCCCATAGGAGTAGGAGTTGCAACAATTCCGGTATGAATCTCATTAGTCACAAGACGGCGGATTACACCCTTCATGTATGTGTTAGTGCGGAAAAGCTTCATGCTTCTTTTTCGCAGCTTCCAATAATCAACAAAAACCCATTCACTTACAGGGCCCAGAGAACCTAGAAACTTATCACCGTTCCAGAAATTTCCGCCGAAATAATCGCCCAGGGCTTTTACTGTCAAATCCTTTAAAAAGTCTGAATAATTTTCAATGCTCTTCATAAATTAGTACCCCGGAATTACCTGACTCCATCTTCTGCCACCAAATAAAGCAGCTTCAATCTTATTTATTTCTTCAAGCAGCTTGTCTCTTCTGGCATACAAAGAGGCAAGATCAGTCCTTTTTACAGTCTGCCTATCCTGCCCTGTGTCAATCGTATATTCCACAATGCCGTCAGCTCCTGAAGATGAAGTAAAAGCAACAATAGCACGGTTAATTCCGTCCAAAAGCACCTTGTCATTTCTCAAAGTGCTTTCCCAGAATTCAAAACCGCCTATCTTACCAACTTTGTTAACATCTTCTAAAAGCATTCCCATCGCACTGTCTCCATCTAATTCTTTATATCCACATTATTTCCACAAAGCCCCGCGCAAGTTCTCACGGCTTCTGAAAGCCAGCTGCACGCCGTTTTGTTTAAATCCGTCCTGTTCCAGGACAATAAAATATTTTGTATTGTAAACAGCCACAAGAATTGCAACATGACCGTATTTATTCGTTTTTGATTTATCCCAGATGAGAATATCGCCCCGCGAATAATCCGCAAGAGCAGAGTCTGGAGTCACCCTCAAAGTTCCATGCTTATCAAAAATATCACGCGCTCCGCCGTCTTCACCCAGAGCTGGAGTCTGATCCACTCCCAAAACAGCCTTCAAATATAAACGGTAAAGGTCAACGCACTGACTGCCACCAGTACCATCAAAATCAACTTTAGTTCCTAAATATGTTCTGATAAAAGTTGTCAATGTCATCATCTTTCTACCTCAAAATCATAAAAAAACAGCCCCGGCGCTGGGGATACGAGGGGACTTTTCAGCGCCGAAAGCTGTTGTGAGCTATTTTTCAATTTTTGCGTCAGGCTTTACAAAAAGAGCGCAAACTTCATTTATTGCTGTTGAAACAATTCCAATTCCAGCCACAATCTGAACTGTAATATCCGGATGAATGAATGCAACAACAGCACAGGCAATAGTTGCCACTCCGCCATTGATTCCCACAATTAATTCATAAGTTTTTTTGTTCATAATAATTCACTCCTTGTATAAATTTTCATACATTTTTTTTATATCTCTGTAATTTTTTGCCAGCTCTTCATATCGAATATGAAATTCTTTGAGCCTGATAATCCACTCAACTTTTACAGTTACCGTCGAATTATCATTTCTTTTTACCTCTCCCAGTTCCGGAAAAACCGGAAAATTAAGCTCTGGAACATAAGGCATAAGCTACCTCATCCATGCTCACAAAGACCATTAAGAGCATCATCACCTTTTATTTCAGCAATTTTTTCGTCTGCTTCCTTTTTATTTTCGCTCTTAATGTAGTCTTCCTTCCTAAGCTCATTGATGGTTCTGGTAAGGCCTGCAATCATTTTGTTATTTTCTTCTAACTTTACCTTATATCTTTTTGCGTTTGCTTTTTGCCTCTTTGCATAATTCACGCACACAAAAAGAGCCATCACAAGAATCCCGCAAAGCCAATATAAAACTTTCGCAATTACCAAAAGTTCCCCCTAATTTTTTTATAACTTTTTTAATTGCTCACTTTTTTAGCTCATATTTTTATTTATCCTTCACGTTCTGCATCTTTATCAGACCAGGAATCAAAGGCTCATACCAGAATTTAATGTCTTCCAGGCTAAGCTCTTGAGGCTTCATAGGTAGATGATAATTCTGGTAAATCTCCCTTATCATCACCGGAACACCGGCCACAGCTTTCACCGTTTGCCGCCGTCCCTTCAAGGCAATCTCAACTTTTAGCCCGCAATAAAAAAACCAACAATAATTGAAACAACCTTGTAATCATTGTTAGCAATATTTGCAAACCATCTTATATCCTGGCCAGTGATAGCTGAGGCAACAGCCAGAGTCTTGTGAACCCCTTCCTGTTCCTTAAACTTATCCATAGCCATATATGCAGCACCTGTTGGATTTTTAATTGTGATTTTTTCACCGGCATATCCCTCAGGGCTCTTATCGCTTACAACATAAACAAAATCGCAGGCATCATTTAAGAAAAGATTTCCGCGCTGAATTTCTCTCAAAAGTCTTGGAATAGAACTGTCAAGAACACGCTTCCCGCTGTTGTCCATTACATAAATATCGATGTCCTTATCTTCCGCCCACCGCTCAATTTCCTTCATTGCCAGATCTTCTGACATTACCTTTTCTTTTTCCATTCGTTTGCTCCGTTAAGAAAAATATAAGGCAGGGGCCGCAGCCCCGCCTTTATTACAAATATCGCCAGTCACCGGCAAGGCTTATGGCCATTGTATTGGCCTTACCATCCAGGACTTTTTCATCAGTGATCTGCATGTTTCCGCTGATAAGTGTTCCATCAATTTTGGTCGCACTTATTGAAACAAAATCAAGATCAGCTGCTGCCTCTTCGATGAATGTCTGATCACCGCGAGAATCATCGGTAACGATATTAATGTCTGTGATTGTTCCCACAACACGTGTCTTTTTTACTCTTGATGTTCCATCAGAGTTAGCAACCACTTCATTTTCGTAACCTGGCAGCTTGAATTTTGGTTCGTCTTCTGAATCACAGGTAAAAAGCCTGCCATTGATTACGATACTTGTTAAAGCACCACCTGCTTTTGACATTTTCTACCCCCTAGCCCAGATACTGACCAAAATAAACATCGCCGGAAATTACTTCGACGTTGCCGCTCACCTTCACAGGGAAGATGTAGTTAATTCTCTTTGAATTCTCACTGTCGATGTTGACTTCAAGATTTTCAATAGTGAAATCCACATCACTGATAAGAGCAGCTTCTCCAAGAGAAACCGCAAGATTAGCAAACCAGGTCTTAAACATCTTAGGCTGAACAGCTGTCGGATTAGATGTAACCTGATTATCAGGAACAAGAGGCGCTCCCTTTACCTCATCGCTTTCAGTGATAAGGCGCAGATTGTAAACAATATTCATAAGCTTTACAGCATCCACAACATAGCGCCATGCAGGATATTTTCCTGCACTTGTCGGATGGTAGAAAGTTACAATATCATTCAGCTCTGCAACGCTGCCATTAGGAATGCTGGTAGAAGCACCCTTCAAAACAGCCTGATTTCTTACAGTGTAGTTTTCCTGCACTGCATCAGAACCGCGCTTCAATCCTTTCAAAGCACCTTTGTAGTTTTGTGCTGGATTTTTGTCTGCTGTTGTCAGAATTTCCAAAAGACCTCTTGCACCAACAACAAAAGGAAGCTCAGGAGCTCCCACACTTTCAATCAGGAAGTTAATCTTGTCTGTTGGTCTAGCGTCTGTGATTGCAGTTCTTGTCGCATAGTCATCAGTACAACCATGAGCAACAAGAGCTCCGCGCTTAGCAAGAACATCCCAAACACCTTCACCCCATGCCTCATATACATCCAGAAGAGCAGAAGCTTCGTTTCCGTCCTTGTAATCGAACGTATCAAGAATAAATGTTTCCCAAACTTCACCAATCAAAGCAAGGGCATCATCTACAGCCGGAACTCCGGCACCATCAGCAAAGGCAGCAATTGAAATTGCAATTCCTGGAATATCTCCTGAAACAGAAAGACCGATCCTATTTCCGAGGGCTCCGCTCCATCTTGCAGTAAGTTCTACTACATCCGGATCCTCATCAACGCCAGGAACAAGTTCTGCAGAGACACAGCGGTCAACTTCAGAATTAATTGCTCTTACGATTGCTTCATTGATGTCGTCCAGTTCGTCGCCTTTTGCAACAGGAACCAGAACATCAAGGCCGCCCACTCTTATAGTGATGCGTGAGGCTGCAGTTGCAGCTTCACCTGTCAAAGTAAGCGAACCCTTAGCAGCGACAAAACCGTCGCCTTTTCTCACTGGAAGAATTGCAACTGGGAAAGTTGCCATACTTCCCGCATCAGGGAAAAGCTGTTTAGCAGCAAGATGCAGAGGGCTTCCATAACCGTATTTCTCGGCTACACTTGCAGCGCTGCCTTCACATTCGTATTTATCGAGGCTGTAGACTACATCATCATTGCCCTGGCCGACAATTACAAGCCTCTGAGGAAGCATAGAAGCTTTCCCTTTGTTAAAGTTCTTAGGAGTAACTTCAATGCCGGTAACCCGGCTGACTGCACTTGCGCTAACACCCATAAGTCCTTTTTCTCCTTATTCAGAACCAACAAGAACTTTTCCGTCCTCATCGGTAATAATTCCATTTATTTCCCAGTCAAGAACACCGCTGGTGATCTCAACGTCCTCTACATAAGGCACTGTTAAAGTAATTCGTACAACCCTTACACGGATTGCACTCTGGCTGTTATCAGGTTCATAAGCCTGGAATTTCCAGCCAACATTACCAACAATTCCCATAAGCCTGAAAAAAGTATTTTTCTCAGCTCTTAAAATCCGGCGGCAAAGCCTTGCAGTTTTCCAGGCTTTTAAACTCGCCCTCATGCCAAAATCTTCAAAGCTTCCAGTGTTCCCAGTCGCGTAACAGTCCAGATATATGGTCGCAGTCATACTCTGTTTATTTACGCTTCCAGTCCCTCTTTCATTCTCCGAAGAATCCACGATTACATTAACGCAAGGAAAAGGATTGCTTTCCGGATTTTCATCATCAACGTACTGAAGCGGATTTTCATTTTCCACGTAAACAGTTACGTCATAATCCTTTTTAGATCTCACCCCAGCCTCAGCTGCAAGCTCAGCCTGGTTTGTAAAATCTATAGCCAGCAGCGCTGCAATCTGGTCTCTGATAATTTCGATGTTATCAGGCTCACTTTGCAACGTTGTGCAGGCAGGCTCAATTATTTCCGGCATCGCTATCATCCCCCGCGTCTTTCAGGCTTACCACCATAAAGAGGCGATTCCACCCGACCGTCCTGTCAGGCTCACAGAAAGACACAAACATCTGTTGTGTCTTTCCTTCAAGATCCTTCCAGTCCAGCTTCCAGCCTTTTCTCGGATAAAGAATCCGCTCTTGATCCGTAACTCTTGCGGCAACGTAAGTTGCCCAGCAGGTCCGGCCAGCTATTCTGTTTCCCTCAGAATCGAATCCATAGCCAATATCTGAAAGAATCATCGGAATGTCCGGCCATTCCTTTCCATCAGGAGCAGTCAAAGTCGCAAAGACCTTTCCAGCCTGGTCTCCCTCAATCGTCACCGCAGCATCACGTCGAGCAAGCTCACGCAGATTCAAGCCTAGGCTCCTGCTTTATCCTCTGACTTTTCAGAATCGGTTTTACCGCTCTGTTTGCCAGATTCCTTTTTTGTTTCAGCTTTTACTTTTGTCTTTGGTTCAGAAAGTTTTTTCTGAATCGCAATGAAGTCAGCTTCAGTAACAATTTTTTTTGCTTTTTTAAGCTTTTCAAAAACCTTGTCATTTGCAAAGTTTTCAACTGTTACTTCTTCGCCTTCGCCAAGAATAATCCCCTTGCTAACAAGAGCAGTTTTTGGCGCAACCATCAATTTTGCTTCAGCCATTTTTCATTCTCCTACTACTGTTTTGTTGTCAAGCAGCCAAAGCTGTCGATTGATACAGGAATAGAAAGTGGACGAGCCTTACACTCAGCTGTGTAAGTATCACCTTTCTTGTCTTCATAAACTCTGTTATGAACACGGATAAATCCAGTTCCTTCTGTTCCTCTGTCTCCGCTGTAAGTTACAGTTGAAGGAACAATCTCAGCAAATGGCTCTTTCATTCCAAGAGATGGAACTCCACCGTAAACAGTGCGGAAGTCAACATCTTCAGGACGAGCTATTACAATGGCAGCATCATCATTAAGATATTTGAAGCTGCTGCTTGAGCCGACTCTCTTATAGCTTCCGCCATAAGTCCAGATTTCAAGAGTGTGGCTTCCGAATTCTGCATATCCGTGATATTTTCCGCCGCGTGAGCGAAGACTTGCAGGAGCAAGCTCACCAAGTCCAAGACCATCTTTTCGTACAAGAGCCTGGAAATCAGAATTGTTCAAAAGATTTCTGTAAGCATTAGCTCCAAGAATCAAATAAGCTGGAGCAACCTGACCATCATCGGCAATCTTGTCAGCAAGAGCTGCAACATCTTCTACAGGAGTTGCTGCAGGATTGTCCCAGTCAACAGATACAGTTGGGAAGTGAGTTGGATCTGCACCAAAGTCCAAAGTGTATGAAACACCGTCTTTGTCATCGCGCAGCTCAACAGTTCCTGTCTGCATAATCTGAGCACACTGAAGATCAACCTGCAAACCGATCATTCTGTGGAAACGGCTCAAAGCATCTACAATTTTAGCTGCAAGACGGCCGAACCAGTCTCCGATTGTTCTAGCATCGTCACTCTCTCCAGGCTGACGACGCATAAGAGAATACAAATCAATTGGATCTTCAAGAGCTGTTAAGGGTGGACGGAATTTATTTTCCTTCCAACTGTCGCTCTTAACGATTACAGAGCCTGTGCGTCCATCGCGCAAAGTTGGCGCAACAGTATTTGTTGTGCGCTCTACGTCAATTTCAACGTACTCGGCATTTGTGTAATCTTCATCTGTGGTCTGGAACCACAATGCAAAAAAACCGCGCTCTACAGCTCGGCGGCCATCAGTAAATGTCCGAAGGACCTGTTTTAACCATTCTGGCATTTTTGTCTCCTTTTTCCTAAATTACTTCGTGAACATCGCGGGCCCAGATGCCATTCTGACGAAGAGCATCTACCTGAGCATCTGTCAACTCATCACCTGCAACATTAATCATGTTGCGGTTTACATCACCCTTTACACATACGCGAACAGGGTAATCACCATCTTCTGTAATTGGTGTAATTACATGGTCAACAAGAACAAAGAGAGCGATTCCATCATCAGTGTCTTCTGCCACTTCATACTTACCGCTTTCAGCTCTTGTGAGCACTGTTCCATCAGTGATGTTAATTGTTTCCCCTTCACCTGCTGCAGGAACATTGAGCACACCTGTCTCAAATTCGTTTCCACCCAGGAGCAAAGAACTTGCGTCAATGCTTTTTGATTCAAAGTTTCCGTTAATCGTTCCCATCGTCATAGCCTCCGTTAAACGACATAGCGAAGGCATCATTCATAGCCTTCTTATCAGCAGTCTTGTCATCTTTAGGCGGATTTACTTCTGGCACGCCAGCATCCTGCCCCTGAGCGGCAAGAGCTTTTACTGCTGCTCCCTTTTCCATGAAGGTGTCGATTACCTTCTCATCAGCAGGGTCAGCGTTGTTTTTGATACACTCAAGAGCGTAATCTTTCGCACCTGATTTCTGACCCAAATTCAAAAGACGATTAACACGGGCCTGCTCTTTCTGCACGCCCGCAGCTTCGCCGTCCCGGAGCACCTGAGCGTATACTTCAGGATTGTCCTTTTTTAATTCTTCAGCCGTAATCTTCATACAGCCCCCCTTATTATTTTCAACTGGAGCATTCACACCAGCTCTGGACGGCTCACCGCCCTTAATTCCCAATTCAGAAGCTGCAGCAGACCAGTCTCTCTTCTGAGAGTCACTGCCACGCTTTAAGCTCATAGAATTAATGAGCTCTCTTGTTTTCTTCATCTCAGCTTTGGCAAAGCTTAAAGATTCTCCTTTGTTTATTTTTGCAACAGCATTATCTTCTTCACTGTCCATGAGTTCATCCGCAAAACCGGCATCAAGAATTTCTTTACCCCAGAGCCATGTTTCAGCATCCATCATCTGGCGAATGTCATCTTCACTCTTGCCACTCTTACGAACATATGCAGAGCGCAACATCGAATCCATTCCAGCAAAGTATTCAGCAGCATCTCTCATATCGTTTTCATTGCCAATTACAATGCCCCAGGCGTTATGAATCATGTAAATTGAATTGTCTTCAATTATGATTTTGTTGTCTTTGTTAACAGAACTAGCCGCAAGAGCAATGACAGAAGCCATGCTTGCAGCTTTTCCCTGGATGTAAGTTGTGATTTTTACAGATGGATTATTTCGCGCAAAGTCACGAATGATGTTAAAGATAGTTACCCCCTCGAACACATCACCGCCAGGCGAGTCTATCACAATGCGCAATTCATTTTCATTTTCAGGAAATGTTTTTAGCTGATTACGGACATAGTTTGCAGAAATTTCTTCCTGCACTCCTGTGTACTGTTCCCACCAGTCTTCCCCAATAACCTTATTAATTAATAATTCAAACATTATGTTGTAATTCTAAGGTCAGAATTTTCATTTGTTTATGTCTTTTATTATGTCATTTTCAATTTTTTTTAGAAATTTCTTGATTTTTTTAGAAAATTAACTCAAAAATGAGCCCATGGGAAAGACAATAATTGTTAAAGGCATTAATGCCTATGAGAAAGTAATGAAAGACGTTCAGGGCAAAATGGGAACCGCTGCAGCTGCAGCTGTCACAAAAACCGCATTTACCGCTCGCAAAAACGCGATTTCAAACATTGAAAAAAACTTCACGCTCAGAAACACTTTCACCATCCGCCAGATCTTCACGACTCCGGCAAGAAAGAGCTCTAACCTCAGCAACATCAAAGCCTATACCGGAGCTTTAGTTCCTGCAGGTTACATGGCACGTCAGGAAACAGGCGGCATCAAAACAAGTCCTTCAGGCTCCAATCTTATAATCCCGAACACAGCAGCCAGAGGCGGCTCAAATGCTAACAAGGTTCAGAGGCGCTACACCTATGCAAGCGTAATTAAAAACACAGCCAGATGGTCAAACAGAAACAAATCCCGCCGCGCCAGAATGGTTGCAACCGCTTACTATGCAGCAAAGAATAATAAGTTTATGCGCATTGGTGATTCGTATTTCAGAATTACAAAATTTAGAAAAACAAAAGGCAGCACCCCAAAGGTAAAATTTACTGCCCGCCAGATTCTAAACCTCAAACACAAACAAACCTTCACACCACAAAAAAAATGGCTTGAACCTTCCTCAGAATACGCTGCAAACCTCACTCCAGTCTTCTATCAGCAGGAAATGGATAAACTCTAACTACTCACGTAAGTAGTAAAGCCAGAATCTGCATATTTTTTCCCCACTACTCTCAAGAGTAGTTAGCTTATTAAGCTGCATGTCTTAATCCTTACTACTCGCGTAAGTAGTTAACAAAAAAAACGCCCACCCGCAAGTGTGAGCTTTTTTTGTTAGTCATTAGTGTCAGAATTTTTAAATTAGTTTTTCTTTTATTTTATTTTTCAGCTTTTCAACCTCTTCTTCGCATACACAGACAGGTTGTGCGTCACAAGGATCCGGAAGCCTTTTTCCATCCAAAAATCTTGCAATAAAAATCGTTTTCGATGTTTTAGAGTCTAATTCTTTATGGCAATAGTAACAGTTCATTTATCAAAACCCCTTTTATAAAACAAAATATTATTTTTTTTTTACTAAACCCCACAAGCTCGCAAAACATAGGCCGCCGTTGTGATTCCCTCTTTTTCAGCCGCCGCCACAATTGCCGCCTTCTGCTCAAAAGTGCAGCTTATAGCCAGCTGCTGCCTTCGCTCATTTTTTGCAAGAGCTTTCCTTCCGGCGTTTGCCCTGGCCCCGCCAGATCCCTTTTTTCTTTCCTTCTTAATTTTATCCTCAGTCATATTTTTTCCTTTTTCACAAACATCTGACTACTCGCGTGAGTAGTCAGAAGAATCTGTTTTTAGTCTAACTCAGGAGTTATTTTTGAAATTAGTTTGTTAAACTCGTCATCATCGTCAATAACTTTTGCCTGCCACTCTCCATTCTTAAAAGCTTCGATTGCAGAATCAGCCGCAAGGCATACAACAGGATGACCAAAATTATCATCAACATAAAACTCAGCCCTGTATTTTACGCCATCAACTTCAGTCTCTATCAAGTCCCCATTACAAGGAACGCCGTTTCCTTTTGCAAAAGTAGTAAAATCTGTAATTTTCATTTGTTTGCTCCTTACAGCTTTCCCGCTGCTCTATGATTTTAATATACTGCAAATTTTTGAAAGTGTCAAGTGTTTTTCAAAAAAAATCAACTTTTTTTTTTATTTGACTTTTTAAAATTGTAAATCTACAATCTTTGTTGTGTAGGTTTTCTTCAAGATAACTTTCATTTGTTTGCGCAGCTTGCCGGTTTCGGCAAGCTGTTTCTTTTCCCCCCCCCCGTGAAATTACATTTTTGTATGTTGTATTTAATTATTAATTGTATTCTTTAATTTTTAAGTGTAATATTAAGCCATGGATATAGCAAAAAACATTAAAATCTGCCTTTTGCAGAAAAATATACAAATGAAAGAGCTGGCCGAAAAGACAGGCCAGACACAGCAGAATCTCACAAACAAAATGCGCTCAAACAATTTTCGCATTTCAGAGCTCGAAGAAATAGCCGCGGCACTCAATGCCAGCGTAGAAATAAAATTTATTGATAAAGATACAAATGAAGTTTTGTTCTAATCAGCATCCCGATAAAAAGCCTTAAAATCTTTTGCATACCGCCAGAAGGCATTCCAGTCCAGCGCGCCACAGCGCAATTCCTGGCGGCAAATATCATCGGCAAATATCTCAAGAGCTCCCTTATTGTAAACCCGCGTATCAAAAGCATGGTTATCAGCTCCAAACTTTTGTCGCCAGATAGTCTTCACATATTTTCTGGTTGCTTTGTCAATGATGTCAATTTTTTCTTCGGCCTCATACATCTTAAAATAATCATCGCCAAAATCTTCCGGAAAGTTTGGATACCAGGCAGGCTGCAGCTGGCCATCATTCCAGAAAAGACGATTCATTTCGCTTGAGATTCTGTCTTTGATGAGTCCAGTGTTTATATGATAAGCCAAAGGCAAGCCAATCTGCTTCAGCGTTCCAGGAGAAAAAAGCTGATAAGGCGCACCATCCTTGATCCAGTCTTGTCCCTTGCAGGCATAAACCCCAAAGCTAAACTGACTGCAGAAAGCATAAACCCAGCTTGTATAATGTCCAGAGTCCACAAGAGTAATCATTGGCCTATACCGCCTGCCATCCTCATCCACAAAGTCACTCTGAATCAGTTTAGAAAGCTCATCCCAAGGGCCGCCGAACTGCTCCACGCTTCCCTCAATCCAGCGGAAGTCTACAGAGAAATTACACCCCCGCTCAGTGTAGCCGACAATATCAACATATAACCCGTCCTTCTGAACGTCCACACTGACAATCAGAATGAGCACGATTGACCCAGTATCACGCAAAGCCATTCTGTTAGGCACAACGCCACGCGCAAAGCCAAAACGTCTATAGCGCAAAGCTCGCTCATATGTGATGGTTTCATGCTGCTCTCTGAATGGCAGCCCCTGTTTTAAGTTTCTGAATACTCGATATTTTTCAACATCCTTTACCCTGTTTGTTTTTATGTCCCAAACAGTCGCCCATTCAGCAACGTAGTCTTCCCATGAATACATTCCAGGCGGATTGTATAAAGCTGTAATATGATAGCTTTCTGAGTCTGCCATTTCTGACCGGTCCACACTCGCCCGCCATTCGCCTTTCCGGATTATTTCTGCCTTGTCATAATTCTTCATTATGCCACAACAAAAAGGGCACTTATATCCGACTGTCTCAAGCTTAGGCCTAAAGTTCTCGTCATTCTCCCAGACAATGCCGCCAATCTGTTTGCTCTTGTCATGCTCATCCCAGATAGCCCATTCCAGCTTCTGCATCTGGCCGCAATGTTTACATGGCACATAAAAATATTTTTGAGTCCCCTGCAGGAAAAGATTTTGAATCTGAGAACTGCCTTCATTTTTTGGAGTAGATCCAATTATTAATTTTGAATGATTAGCAAATGCATCCTGTCGGCCTTTCATCAAAGTAAAAACATCACCTTCGCCCTTAATCAGAGTTGTAAAGGCATCAGCCTCATCCACATAAATGACCTTAAAAGAAAAGTTTCTGAACTTAGATCCAGACTTTCCGCCGAACACCTTCAGAGAACCGCCCGGATATTGTTTGTGAAGTGTTGTGTCTCCGGTGTCTTTTGCGCCGTTCGCTTTTTTTGACTGGCTGGCAATCAGAGGCCTGAGCCCACTGTTATCTATGCAAGATTCCAGTTTTGTCTTTGCGTAATCCCGCGCCATAGTTTCATCAGGAAGGAACAGCGCCTGCTCTTCTGGATCTGACCCTATATGATACATCATCCCAGGCTCAAGAACTCCAGTTGTGTAGCCGCATTGGTTTCCCTTCATAACAAAAATGTACTTAGTAGGATCTGCAGGCGAAAGCTTGTCAACAATTTCTTTGAAGTACGGAAATTTGTCATAGCTGAATTTACCAGGAAAAGGTGAGAGGCTTTTGTCCAGATAGCGCACTTTCTGGATGTAATCACTAGGGATCTCAAATTCTCTCTTCTCAGGTATGAGAGTAAAACGCTCAATGAGAAAATCAAAATCACTGATTTTAAGGGCTGCTTCCATTTATCTCCTAAGCATCAAATGGAGCCTGACCTGTAGTTGTAAATTCTGAAAGTATTGTTCGATCTTTTTCTGTTTTTACTTTGATTTTGTTTTCGCTGACTTCATACAAATGTAGATTTTCAATTTTGCAGAATCTTACATTGATTTCCCAGTCTGGACAGTAATCATGCAGAAGATCGTCCATCTTTTTAAAAAGATTCAAAAATTTAGTCGCTAAAAAATGAGCATTACTGCATTGAGCCACGCTGCCATCTCCACGCTTCAGTCTCATTTCCATTTCTAATTCGTAAGTTGTCATTGCATTCCTCACTCAGTTAGAAATTTCTTATGGTATGGTAATCAACAATAATATTTCCCTCAGCATCCAGATGGAAGGCCTCAACAGCATAAGCTCCCTTATTGGTCCAGGCATCCTTACACACTTCAAGCGCAAGAGACAAAACCGGATAAGCCCGATGCTCCAGCTCATGGTCTTTGTTATAAATCAGAACCCGATAAGGATTATTGCTGCTGCTTTTATATTCCTTTTTTATTTTTTCAATCTGACTTGCAATTTCGTTACAGTCTATTTTTCCCATACGCCACCTAAATTACATCATGTTCTGCCATAGCTTCCCGCATCCTGAGATTTTCATTTTCCTGCTTATCGTATTTGCTTTTTAGTGCGCTTAGCTCATTTACAATATGACTTTTAGCACCTGAGATGCAGCGAGTCAGATTGTCATTCAGAATATTCATCACTACAGTCCGCTTGTCATCTGCATTTGCCTGAGATACAGCAATAACCTGATCACACACAGCTTCAGGAACATCAAGCAGCTGATTCATAAGCTGGTCCATATATCCGAAAACACGCTGGACAACAAAATCCTTCGGCACCTGGATAAGCCTTCTTTCCTGCAGCTTTTGTTCACGCTCTTCTGCAGCACTCAAATCCCGGATGATCTTAGAGAATCGTTCGATATTGTCAATCGAATTGAACCGTCGCAAAAGCTCGCCCATCGTACAGCTCATTATGTCTTTAGCAGAACTACTTCCCAGGATGTTCCCCTGAGCAACAGCACCTTTCGCTTTTTGCACTTGCTCCACAGTTTGCGAGTCGCAATCATTTTTTGCACTCGATTCGCGGCCGCTGGCCGCATCCGCAAAAATTGCGTTACAAAGTTCATCAAATTTACCGGAACTTCCAACAGTGGAAGAAGCTTCTTTTATTCCGGCTTCCAGCTGCTTCATTTGAAGCTTCATTTTGAGCCTGTTCTGTTTAGCTTCCAGGAAAGCGCGATTCACTGGATTATCAGTATCAATTCGACGCGCAGCATTGCGAATCAGTGTACCGTTGGCGATTCTTTTTGAAACAGCCATCGGTGAAAGTCCGCACATCCGCGCAAATTCAGATGCAGTAACTTCCATACTTTAATTATCTCACAGATTTTTGTTTTTACTATGTCATGTATTATGTCATTTTAAACTTTTTTAAACTAGCCGTTAAACTTGGCACACATTTAACAAAAGGCACCCGCCGCCGAATAAT
>JAEIGA010010215.1_pt1 | contig 14222 bp, 8 predicted proteins | sample 9270691 | NCBI WGS metagenome assembly JAEIGA01 (sample SAMN17057246, study PRJNA624740) | gut metagenome | biome: biome; isolation source: fecal sample | host: Bos grunniens | place: China: Xizang | collected 2019 | reverse complement strand
TCCAGTTCGGACCGCTTGATCAGGGATGGTGGCCTGACGGACTCTATACAGCTCCGACCGAAGAAGCGATGGTTTGGGATATTGTAAAGACCAAGGAACTCGGATTCAATATGATCCGTAAGCATATCAAGGTAGAACCACAGAGTTGGTACTATTGGTGCGATGTTCATGGTATGCTTGTATGGCAGGATATGCCTTCCATTGCAGATAATCATGGCGACAGATCTCATAAAGGACGTTTCTTCAAGAACTTCGGAGGTCCGCGCTGGTTTTCCAACAGAACTGACGAACTTGTTGCTGCCCAGACAAATGAGTGGTCGCGTGACAGCTTTATCGGTGGTACTGACTGTGATGTTCCGTTCGAGTGGAAGCAGAACTATTACAAGGAGTGGAAAGATATAATCGAGGCCTTGAAGGGATTTCAGTGTATTGTGGTGTGGGTTCCTTTTAACGAGGCTTGGGGACAGTTCGATACCAAAGTGGCTTCTGACTACACAAAGTCGCTTGATCCTACGCGTCTTGTCAATGCTGCATCCGGAGGTAACTTTGAGCTGTGCGGTGACATTCAGGATGTTCATCACTATCCGGCTCCGATGATGAATGCGTTTGAACGCAAGATGATAAATGCAATTGGAGAATATGGCGGTATCGGCTATCCTGTGGACGGACATCTATGGAAGATTTCAGATACGAACTGGGGTTATGGCGAGGTTATGTCCTCGGGAGAGCAGGTTCTCAAACTGTATGAAGAATTTGTGGAAAAACTGAAACTGCTGGCCAAGACCGGAGTTGCAGCTGCTGTATATACACAGACAACTGACGTGGAAGTCGAGGTGAACGGCCTGATTACCTATGACCGCAAAGTCGTGAAGGTGGATGAAAAGCGTATGGCAGAGATAAACAGAAGTTTGATAGAGTTCTAAATATGATTAAAAAAATCGTTGTTTTCTTCGGTCTTATACTGATAACCGTCATTCCTGCCGGAGCCCAGTATCATTATCAGGATTCAAAGAATGTGGAGATGCTCCGTCATTCTGAATACCGTACTCCGGTCAGAACGGAAATCTTGATTCCGCAGGTGTGTGGCTACAATGTATATAAGTCTGATCTCCATACCCACTCCGTGTATTCGGACGGACAGGTTACTCCGCAGTACCGTATCAGGGAGGCCTGGCTCGATGGTCTTGATATCATGGCTGTCACTGAACACATTGAGTATAGACCTAACGAGAAAATATTCTATGACTATCTGAAGGAATATGCCGAAAAGGAATATAAGCCAGTCCAAAAGGGGTTAGATGAAGCAAATCCTATGGTGGACCTCAATTATCCCGTAAAGGAAGCACAGAAAGAAGCTGCTAAATACGGAATGCTCATAATTCCTGGAACGGAGATTACCCGCAGTGGCAGCAAAGTAGGACACTTTAATGCCCTTTTCACCACTGATAACAATCTGATTTATGACAAAGATCCAGTTCAGGCTATCCGCAACGCCAAGGCTCAAGGAGCACTTGTGATGCACAATCATCCTGGCTGGACAAGGAAGAGCATAGCAATGACCGAGACAGAAGAGAAGGCGTATGGTGAGGGTATGATCGACGGTGTGGAGGTGATGAATGCCACAGAATTCTATCCAGGTGTCATAGACAGGGTCCGTGAAGGAAAGATGTTCATTGCAGCTAATACCGACATACATGCCTCTACGGCTGTGGAGTACAATGTTTATGGCGAGACTCGTCCTATGACACTGATTCTGGCTAAGGATAAGTCGCTCGATTCTATCCGTGAAGCTCTTGAAGCCGGTCGTACGATAGCATATGGTTTTGGACATCTGTGCGGCTCTGAGGAATTACTGCTTGAGTTGTTCAGTGCCTCTGTTAAACTCTCTCCTGTAGATGGAAAGAAGGTCGCGCTGACCAACATGACATCCATACCTTACATAATAAAGAAGGAAAACGGCAATCCGGTCCGTATCCCACCGTTCTCCACATATAATACCAGCATACCGGAAAATGCTGAAACACTTTCACTGACAATACTCAATCTGTGGATAGGAGCGGATACCCATCTTAAAGTAGAATTACCTATAAAATAGATTATGAAGAAAATTGTACTGACTGTTGCAGTTGTATTATCTATATGTGGCTGTAGCGAAAGGACTGAGGCCGAGAAATTTGCTGATGAGCTCATTTCAAAAATGACTCTTCGGGAAAAGATCGGCCAGATGAGTCAGTTCGTAACCAGCACAGGAGTTGTTACAGGACCTGAAGGTGAAAAAATGAACATTGAACAGCTTGTCAAGGCTGGTGAAGTCGGATCAATACTAAATATAACTACACCGGAAGGAATTGAAAAGATGCAACGTCTGGCTGTTGATAGCTCAAGACTCGGTATTCCTATTCTTTTCGGACATGATATCATTCACGGATGTAAGGTGATTTTTCCGATTAATCTAGCCTGTGCGTGTACGTGGAATACGGAAGCAGTGAAGGAGTCTGCACGTATTGCAGCTGCAGAGGCTTCGGCGATGGGTATTGCATGGACTTTTTCTCCTATGTGTGATGTTTCAGCCGATCCTCGCTGGGGTCGTGTCTCGGAAGGCTCAGGCGAAGATCCTTACCTTGGAGCAAAAATGTCTGTGGCTATGGTTGAGGGCTATCAGGGAAAGGATCTTTCAGATAGTTCGACTATTCTTGCCTGCGTGAAGCATTTTGTCGCATATGGTGCGCCGGAAGCTGGTAGAGATTACAATACCGTTGATATGTCAGAGAGAATGTTCCGGGATAGATATCTCCCTCCTTATAAGGCTGCTATAAATGCCGGCGCCGGCACGGTCATGACAGCATTCAATGATTTCGATGCTATCCCTGTTTCCGGAAACAGGAAGATTCTCAAGGACCTTCTACGTGATGAACTAGGCTTTGACGGATTTGTTGTTTCTGACTACAATTCAGTTCGTGAAATGGTAAGACATGGTGTGGCAAAGGATGAAAAGGAGGCCGCATATAAGGCTTTGTCTGCTTACCTGGATATGGAAATGACATCTGGAACATATCTTAACAATGTTGAGTCGTTGATAAAGGAAGGTTTGATTTCTGAAGATATGATCAATCAGATGTGCCGTAATATCCTTGTTGCCAAATATGAACTCGGCCTTTTTGATGATCCGTTCAGATATGGAGGCGCTGAAAGATTTAGAAAGTCCATCTATAAGGAAAAAGACCTTGAATTTGCTCGTGCTGTGGCCCGTGAATCAATGGTGCTCCTGAAGAATGAGAATAAAGTTCTTCCATTACATGGTATTGAACGTATTGCGCTGATTGGACCATATATTTCATGTGGGGAGGCAATGCTCGGCTCATGGATTGGCTTTGGAGAGAAGGACCGTGCAGTGACCATAGAACAAGGTCTCAAGAATAGATTTCCCGGTAAGGTAACTGCAGTGAAAGGATGTGACCCATATCAGCATCTTAATGGAGGTATGGCAGAGGCTGTAAGAGCAGCCCGCAATGCGGACGTTGCTGTCGTTACACTTGGTCTTCCCGGTAATATCAGCGGTGAGTCGGCCTCGTTGGTCACAGTCGAGATTCCGGGTGTTCAGAAAGAACTCCTTGCAGCAGTGAAGGCTACAGGAAAGCCGGTTGTCCTACTTCTTGTAACGGGTCGTGCGATGGCTCTGGAATCAATGGAAAATCTTGCTGACGCTATTCTGGTCGTATGGCATCCTGGTACAATGGGTGGTACGGCCGTGGCAGACCTGGTGAGCGGTGATTTCTCTCCATCAGGTCATCTTGCAATGTCATTTCCTCGTTGTGATGGACAGATTCCTATAAGATACAATCACAAGAATACAGGAAGACCATCTAAGTGGAAAGTGCCTCCGACACCGACTCATAAATTTGGAAATAAACCGTACTCATCATGCTATATGTTCACTCCAAATACTCCTCTGTATCCATTTGGATATGGTCTCAGTTATACAGAGTTTGAGTATGACCGGATTGAAGTCGTAAATCCTGAAGTGGCTATGGGAGAAAATGTAGTCATCAGGGCACGTGTGACTAACGTTGGTGATAGTGAGGGTGTAACTGTGGCTCAGCTCTATATGAGAGATCTGGTGGCGTCAACTACCAGGCCGGTAAGAGAGCTTAAGGGATTCGAAAGGGTCGCACTTGCTCCAGGTCAATCAGCAACTGTAGAGTTCACGCTGACTGCAGAAGATATGGCGTTCTGTCGTGAAGATATGCAGTATGCTCAGGAACCTGGAGACTTCAAGGTTTGGGTCGGTGATAGCAGCGATGCATCATTGGAAGGGTGCTTTACCGTAAAGTAAGATTGTCTGTTAATGTATAGCCAGTTATGAAAATAGGATATTCGTTATTCTTGCTAGTTTCAGGCTTGATGGTTTCATGTCAGACATTTGAGCCGGTTATTGATACTCAGTCAAGTCCGATGGATGCATCTAAAACACTTCTTAGGGCAATGCTTCAGAGCAAGGATACCAGCTGGAGCGAAGATGAATTGAATATCCCGGCAGAGAATGCAGGGTGGAGAGAGATTAAGGATGTATCTGAATTGGCTTTCCTTCTCGAATTCGGTTCAACTTCAGGAGAGAAGTATCGCTTGATGACTGATCTTGATGTTACTTTTAGTGAGATTGCAGATAAACTTACAAGTGAAACAGGTATTGAACGTTTTGAAAATTTCGAGTTCGACGGTAATGGCAAGACTGTTTCAGGTCTGGATCTGCCATGGGCTGCCGGTCTGTTCAGTCGGGTGAAAGATGCAAGAATCTATGACCTTACAATCGCCGATTCAAGGTTTGGATCTGAGTCAAATATTTCAAATCTCAATGGTACAGGTGCGTTGATCGGTAATGCTGAAGGAACTCTGGATGTCAGCAGAGTCAACATAGAGGCATGTGAGGTTTCTGCACCATGCAAGGTCGGTGGCGTTGCGGGGGCGCTGCATGACGTAGATGCCATATTCAGCGGATGTAATGTAAACGATACTCACGTGTCTACACTCTATGTCAGAGGCGTGTCTGGATGGTGCGGTGGATTCATCGGATTTGTCGGCAGGAAAGAAGAAACGAATACATCGTCTGCCGTATCTGTAACTGCAGAAAATTGTTCGGTAACAGGAGGTGATGTCAAGGCCCACATGGAGTCGTCAACAAGATATTCCGGAACATTCCTAGGTGCACTGAACGGCTATGACTGCAAGGAAGTTGTAGATATGAAGAACTGTCAGGTTTCGACGACTTTCGTAGGATTGGACAGAAATGCCTCTTCTTACGTTTCAATCTATCCGGATCGGATGGTCGGCGGTCATAAATACATGAACGGATATATATGTTTTGACGGGGTCAATTATGTCAAACCTTGGGATGGAATAACCAAGACCCCTCCAACGTTTGCAGATGGTACCTATCGGGTTTATGCAGGTGAGGAACTTGCCTGGTTCCAGGGAGCGAAAGTGACCGATAAGATCCAGATATGCAACGATATTGATCTTGGTGGACATGTTTTTGAGCCTCTGTATTCGGCTACATACATTGATGGCAGGAAATCAGACGGAAAGAACAGCGAAATCAGAAATCTGAAGGTTGTACGCGAGAATGATGGTAAGGAAGACGGAGGCGCTTTCATCCGACAGGCAAGTGGCACGACGGTGCATAAGAATATCACATTCAGAGCTGCTGATATCAAGGCAATCCATGACCCGTCAGCAGACCACGGAAATGCATATTGTGCAACTCTTTGTGGCAATATGACAGGTAGTTACACAATGGAGAATGTTCATGCGTATGACGGCAGACTCTATGGAGTCAACAAGATGGGAGGCTTGCTCGGACGTCTGGCAGCTGAAACTTCAACTATAAAGAATTGTTCTGTGATCGGTTACGAGATAAAAAACTATGAAGTAAACGACAAGCCCGAAGATTTTGCTAAGATAGCTACAGATAAAGGTTATTATTGTGAAGAATGTATTTTCTACCCCCATGGTGAAATCGGTGGCTTGATAGGCTTTGTTACCTCTGATTCTGATATCTCTGACTGTAGTGTCATAAATACTGTAATAGATGCAACGGGACAGGTGGCAAAATCTCCTAGGATTGGTCTTAATAGTCTGTTTGCTGTAAATGTTACAATAGCCGGAAGGTATGTCAATGAGTTTATCGGAAATATTCGTACACCAAATAAAGAAAAAGTTACAATTTCCAATGTGCTGACTGATGGGAATTCGTATGTCAGAGATTCCTGGAAACATTCGGATAAGTGTTCTATAGTTGGCGGAATTTATTACGTACCGGTCTTGGATGATAAAGGGTCGGTAACTTATAATGGACAATCAATATCATTCTGATCATCGGAAATTTAAAATACAATCTAAAGTGAGAAAGCTTATATTGTTGTTAATGGCAATGTGTTTTGCTATTGTATCTAAAGCTCAGGACGATGCCTTATGCACATGGACAACAGTTGCATTTGATAAGTCATTTGGAAAATGGAGTGTGGGTCTGATGTCTGAATATCGACACAAGATCCATGAAGGAATTTCCAAGACCGATCAATATTTTGCACGTCCAAGGGTTGCGTATAAGGCTCTTCCGTGGTTGACAGTGCGTTATCAGATGGATTTTGCCTCTACATCTTCAGGGTTCAACCTTCGATTCATGCCGGAAGTGACGGCTTCGCATAAGATTGGGGACTTTTCTTTTGCGCTCCGCCAAAGAGTCATGACTACATGGAAGGTGGAGCATGGGACTAATTCGACAGTTTTACGAACACGGGCAAAGGTGGATTATGCTATCCCCCAGACGCCTCTTTCGGTACATTTTGCTGTTGAACCTTATTGGTGTGACTTCTCCAACGATAGTTTTGCATGGTTTCAGAAAGCGCGCTGGTATGCTGGGTTCAATATCAGATTGCTGGATAATCTGACCCTGGTTCCAGAATATGTCTGTCAGGCATATCATAACCACCAAGGAATCTATGCCCGGAGAACTTATGACGATCATGTTATATATATGACCTTTATAGTTAAGCTGTAATGCGCATTGGCAATATTGTTCTCTTGATAGGTAATTTGAGCGTGTTCCAGGAGAGTTAATATCTATGTATAAAAGTAATGAGGCTGACTTCAAAAGCCAGCCTCTAGTCGGAGTTTAGATATTGTCTTTTTCGATATCCTTGAAATATCTGTAGGTATTTACCTTAAGTTCTCCCACAGCAAGCTCGTCAGCTACGATGATGCCATGAGGATGGGCCTGAAGGGCAGAAAGTGTGCATGCCTGTGAGTATGCGCCCTCTATTGCCGCCTTGAGTGCATTTGCCTTCTTGTGACCGAAAGCCAGTATGAGAACCTCCTTTGCTTCCATCACTGTGCCAACTCCAACGGTAAGTGCTGTTGTAGGAACCTTGCTGATGTCTCCGTCAAAGAAACGTGAGTTCACAAGGATTGTGTCATAAGTGAGGCTCTTTACTCGGGTGCGGGATGCGAGTGAAGAGAAAGGCTCGTTGAATGCAAGATGGCCGTCTTCTCCCACGCCTCCCATGAAGAGGTCGATACCGCCGGCAGCGGCAATCCGGGCCTCGTACGAAGCGCATTCAGCAGCAAGATCCTCTGCATTTCCGTTGAGGATATTGATGTTCTCCTTAGGAACGTCCACATGGTCAAAGAAGTTTTTGGCCATGAAAGAGTGATAACTTTCAGGATGTTCTTCAGGAAGTCCGACATACTCGTCCATATTGAATGTGATTACATTCTTGAAAGACACTTCTCCAGCCTTGTACATGCGGATAAGTTCCTGATATGTAGCGACAGGAGTTCCTCCTGTAGGAAGTCCGAGAACAAAAGGCTTGTCGGTTACAGCTGCCTTTGCCTTGATTCTTGAAACGATGTAGCGTGCAGCCCATACGGAGCCTTTTGCGCTATCCTGATTGATGATAAGTCTCATATGTTAAAATAGTTTTACAAATACTTCAATTGCCTGATACTCGGCCATTCCGAGCTCGTCGTACAAGCGTGCGGTGTTCTGGGTCCTTTCCTCCGCTCTCTGCCAGAATTCGCGCGGATCCTCTCCCGGGAACGGAACGATGTCTTTCTGTGAGAGGTGACGGTAAATGGCATGACGTTTCTTGATGACTTCGTCAGGACTGAGCGGAACGGCCATGTCAACCTTTCCGAGTTCCCATTCCATCCATGCCCCTCTGTAAAGCCATACATGGCATTCCTTAAGCCATTCTTCGTCCTTGAGCTGATTCAGGGCCTCAAGAACAGCCTCCGTACATACGCGGTGTGTTCCATGAGGGTCAGCAAGGTCGCCTGCAAGATAGATCTGGTGAGGCTGCACCTTCTGGAGAAGCGCAATGATGATGTCGATGTCGGCCTGGGTACGTTCGCCCTTCTTGATTCCGCCCGTCTCATAGAAAGGAAGGTTGAGGAAGTGGGTGTTGGTCTGGTCGTTGAGACCGAACGAGCGTACTGCGCTCTTGGCCTCTGCACGGCGGATCGCGCCTTTGAGGTTGAGCAGTGCCCTTGGCTCAGGCTCTCCCGGTTTCTTCGATGCGATGATTTCCTTCACCTCGTCGAATCTGTCGCCAAATCCGAGCTCGCGTGCTGCATCCATATGCTGGAGAACAACGTCATCGTGTACGGCTACGTTACCGGATGTCTCGTATGCTACATGCACGTCATGTCCCTGCTCAACGAGTCGGATGAATGTACCTCCCATCGAGATCACGTCATCGTCAGGATGTGGTGAGAAGATAATGACTTTCTTAGGGAATGGAGTCGAAGGCACCGGTCTTGTGCTGTCATCTGCATTCGGCTTTCCTCCCGGCCATCCTGAGATGGTGTGCTGGAGGTCATTGAATACTTTTATATTGATCTGGTCATAAGAACCGCACTGTTCGAGGAGTTCTCCAAGACCGTTGGTCAGATAGTCTTTCTGAGTAAGCTTGAGGATTGGCTTGTGTACCTGCTCGCAGAGCCAGACCACAGCCTTTCTTATGAATTTAGGAGTCCAGTCGCACGGGCCTACAAGCCAAGGAGCGACATTTCTTGTAAGAAGGCTTGCCGAGTTCTCTTCTGTGTAGAATGATATGTTATCGTGTTTCTGAAGGAAAGATGCAGGGCATGATGAATCAGCTTTATCCTCTGCGATTCTCTTCACGACTTGAGCCTTGTCTTCTCCCCAGCCGATGAGCACAATCTTCTTGGCGGTCATCATTGTGGAAATACCCATAGCGATTGCGCTTCTTGGGGTTATGTCAAGATTGCCAGCAAAGTTCTTTGCCTGTCTCTTGCGTGAACCATAAGAGAGGAGCACTGTCCTTGTGCGGCTTTGTTCTGATGCTCCGGCCTCGTTGAATCCGATCTGGCCTGACTCACCGGTTCCCATAATCAGCATGTCAAGGCCTTTAGCCTTTCTGTCATATTCAGCACAGAATTCAGACACATATGTGCTGTCGTAAATTTCAGTCAGTTTTGGAATATGTACGTTTTCTGGCTTGATGTCGATGTTTGCAATGAGTTCCTCATAAAGTCTGCGGTTGCGGCTTTGAGTGTCTGCAGGGGCCGGGTAATACTCGTCTATGCTGTATATTTCCACATTCCTGAACGATACTTCGCCCGCCTTGTGACGCTTCACAAGCTCACGGTAGATGAAAACCGGAGATGAACCGGTGCTCAGGCCAAGTCGATATGTGCCCGGAGTCGTGTTTATCGCTTCAATGATTTTATCGGCAATGCTGCTGCTTGCTTCAATCTCATCTTCGAATATGTGAGCCGGGATTCTTTCGTAGGTGTGTTTGATGCCGTTTGGAAGGCCGGCTTCTATAAGACCTCCGTCTTTGGGTAGAGAGAACTTCTTCATAGTATGACGAATTTTAAAGAAACGCAAAGTTATAAAAAAACTCTACAAATATTACTCTTTAGGCTATGAATGCTTGTATTTTGATAGTGCTCAACTTGTTTTTATGGAAATTATAAATAAATTTGTCTTGCTAAAATTAATAACGATATGACTAACCTATTCTATCTAGTGCCGGCGGCGGCAGTAATTGCGCTGTTGTTCGCCTACCTGTTTTTCCGACAGATGATGAAGGAAAGCGAAGGAAATGTGACAATGAAGGAGATTGCCAGGTTCGTGAGAGAGGGAGCTATGGCCTATCTGAAACAGCAGTACAAAGTGGTGACGATTGTGTTCATTATTTTGGCTGCTTTTTTTGCAGTCCTTGCTTATGTGTTCCATGTTCAGAACCCTTGGGTTCCGTTTGCATTCCTTACAGGAGGCTTCTTCTCCGGACTTGCAGGATTTGTGGGAATGAAGACAGCTACATATGCTTCTGCCAGAACGGCAAATGCAGCAATGCGTTCACTCAATTCAGGTCTTAAGGTAGCCTTTCGAAGCGGCGCCGTCATGGGACTTACTGTTGTGGGACTCGGACTTCTCGATATAGCCATATGGTGGCTTGTTCTCTCCGGCTTTTATCCTACGACAGACCCGCAGAACCTTGTAATTATCACCACAACCATGCTTACATTCGGCATGGGCGCTTCTACCCAGGCACTTTTTGCACGTGTAGGCGGAGGTATCTACACCAAGGCTGCCGATGTCGGTGCTGACCTTGTGGGCAAGGTTGAGGCCGGTATCCCTGAGGATGACCCTCGCAACCCTGCAACAATCGCTGACAACGTGGGTGATAACGTAGGTGATGTTGCCGGTATGGGAGCGGATCTTTATGAGTCTTACTGCGGATCCATCCTCGCCACATGTGCTCTTGGTGCATCGGCTTATTATATGGGTGGCACAGACCTTCAGATGAAGGCTATTCTCGCACCTATGCTTATTGCTGCTGTGGGTGTATTGCTGTCGCTGATAGGTATATATACCGTACGTACAAAGGAAGGAGCCGGCATGCAGCAGCTTCTTAAGTCGCTTGGCGTGGGAACGAACCTCAGCTCAGTGCTTATCGCTGCAGCTACTTTCGGCATTATGTATATTCTTGGGATGGAGAACTGGTGGCAGTTGTCCCTTTCAGTTGTCGTGGGTCTGGTGGCCGGAGTTGTAATCGGTCAGGCTACAGAATACTACACATCTCATTCATATAGGCCTACTCAGAAGTTGGCGGAGTCTGCAGAGACAGGTCCGGCTACAGTAATTATTTCCGGCGTTGGTCTTGGTATGCTCTCCACTGCCATTCCAGTAGTTACAATTGCAGTGGCAATCATGCTGGCATACCTCTGCGCAAACGGATTTGACCTCTCGTTTTCGGCTCAGAGCCTCAGCCTCGGTCTTTATGGCATAGGTATCGCTGCTGTGGGAATGCTCTCTACACTGGGTATCACCCTCGCTACCGACGCATATGGTCCTATCGCTGATAACGCCGGTGGAAATGCACAGATGAGCGAGCTTGACCCTGAGGTACGCAAGCGTACGGACGTTCTTGATGCCCTCGGCAACACTACTGCCGCTACAGGAAAAGGCTTTGCCATCGGATCGGCAGCTCTTACAGGACTTGCACTCCTTGCATCATATATCGAAGAAATCAAGATTGGACTCGCACATATCGGCAAGCAGATCGAGTCTGTTTCCGGTGAACTCATAGATGCTGCTCAGGCAACCATTCCTGATATTATGGCTTATTACCATGTTGACCTCATGAACCCTATGGTGCTTGTAGGTGTGTTCATCGGAGCTATGATGTCATTCCTCTTCTGTGGCCTCACAATGAATGCTGTGGGACGCGCTGCTCAGAGCATGGTGACGGAAGTGCGCCGTCAGTTCCGCGAAATCAAGGGTATCCTCACAAAGGAAGCTACTCCTGATTATGCGCGTTGTGTGGAGATTTCCACAAAGGGAGCCCAGCGTGAGATGCTGCTTCCGTCTATGATCGCTATCATCGCTCCGGTTCTTGTAGGACTCATTCTTGGAGTTGCAGGTGTGATGGGACTTCTTATCGGAGGCCTTGGCAGCGGCTTCGTCCTGGCTGTGTTCATGGCCAATTCCGGCGGTGCGTGGGACAATGCGAAGAAATACGTTGAGGAAGGCCACCTTGGAGGAAAGAATTCCGAGGCTCACAAGGCTACCGTGACAGGTGACACTGTCGGCGATCCGTTCAAGGATACATCGGGACCGTCACTCAACATTCTCATCAAGCTTATGAGCATGGTTTCCATTGTGATGGCCGGTCTCACTGTCTGGATTCATTAGACGTAATATATATTAATAAAAGTGCTATCTTTGTAAGTTGGATTGATGCTTGCAGAGATAGCACTTTTGTTTTGAGATGTTGACTTCGTAAGACGAACAGGTGTGCCTGTTTTTCCGACGGATCAAGTAGATAAATTTATATGAATAAGGATAAGGAAATATTGGATAACATTGCTGACAAGGAATATGAGCATGGCTTTGTGACGGATGTCGAGCAGGAGTTCATACCTAAAGGCCTCAATGAAGATATAATACGTCTGATTTCGGCGAAGAAGCAGGAGCCTGAGTGGATGCTCGAGTTCCGTCTTGAGGCTTTCCGACGCTGGCAGAAGATGAAGGTGCCTTCATGGGCACACCTTGACATTCCTGAGATAGATTTTCAGGATATAATCTATTATGCGGCTCCAAAGAAAGACGAGGACAGGCCGAAAGAGATAGATCCTGAGCTGGAAAAGACTTTCGACAAGCTTGGAATTCCTCTCCATGAGCGTAAGGCTCTTGCCGGAGTTGCTGTGGATGCCGTTTTCGACTCGGTTTCCGTGACCACGACATTCCGTTCAGCTCTTGCAGAGAAAGGCATCATATTCTGCTCATTCTCGGAGGCGGTCAGGGAGCATCCGGACCTTGTGAAGAAGTATCTGGCTTCTGTGGTGCCGGTGGGCGACAATTTCTATGCGGCGCTTAATTCGGCCGTGTTCAGCGACGGTTCGTTCGTGTATATTCCTAAGGGCGTGCGTTGCCCGATGGAACTGTCAAGTTATTTCCGTATCAATGCAGCCGGAACGGGCCAGTTCGAAAGGACTCTTATCGTTGCGGATGAAGGTTCGTATGTAAGTTACATGGAAGGGTGTACGGCACCGATGCGCGACGAGAACCAGCTGCACGCGGCTGTTGTGGAGATCATAGTGGAGAAGGATGCGGATGTCAAGTATTCTACTGTGCAGAACTGGTATCCGGGAGATGCCGAGGGACGTGGCGGTATATTCAATTTCGTGACCAAGAGGGGAATATGCAAGGGCTCCGGCAGTCATCTTTCGTGGACTCAGGTGGAGACGGGTTCCGCTATCACCTGGAAGTATCCTTCTACCATACTAAAGGGAGACAATTCTTCGTCGGAGTTCTATTCCGTAGCTGTGACCAATAATATGCAGCAGGCGGATACTGGAACCAAGATGATACATATTGGTCGCAATACCCGCAGCCGTATTGTCAGCAAGGGTATATCGGCCGGCCGTAGCCAGAACAGTTACCGTGGTCTTGTGAAGATGCTTCCGGGGGCTGATAATGCGCGTAATTTCTCGCAGTGCGACAGTCTGCTTATAGGTGACAGATGCGGAGCTCATACGTTTCCGTATATCGAAAATGCGAATAAGACCGCTGTGGTGGAACACGAGGCTACTACCTCCAAGATAAGTGAGGACCAGCTGTTCTATTGTAATCAGAGGGGTATAGGCCCGGAAGAGGCTGTGGGACTGATTGTGAACGGTTATGCCCGTGAGGTACTGTCGAAGCTTCCGATGGAGTTTGCGGTGGAGGCGCAGAAACTTCTGCAGGTATCGCTGGAGGGCTCAGTGGGTTAGCATATGGAATTTTGGAATATAATATTGTTTGAAATGGGCGGAAAGCCGGTGCTGCTGATAGATCTGCTGTCAGCGGTGTTCGGCCTTACTACCGTATTCCTTGCGGGACGTAACAGCAGATATAACTTCTATGTCGGGTATATGTACACGGCGCTGCTGTTCTTCATGTTCTGGCAGAAGAACCTTTATGCCAACCTTCTGCTTCAACCGATTTCCCTGGGAATAAATATTATGGGACAGTACCGCTGGAGTCATCCGCGCAAGGGTGAGGAGAGCGCTTCCGGGAGCGGAGACTTAAAGGTGACGATGCTGGGCTGGCCTCAGAGAGGTCTGATTGTGGCCCTGGTTCTGGTGCTTGCATTGGGATGGGGCTGGCTTATGAGCATGATGGGCACGAAGTGGTATGTGGGATATTTCCC
>JAEIGA010010214.1_pt1 | contig 14222 bp, 17 predicted proteins | sample 9270691 | NCBI WGS metagenome assembly JAEIGA01 (sample SAMN17057246, study PRJNA624740) | gut metagenome | biome: biome; isolation source: fecal sample | host: Bos grunniens | place: China: Xizang | collected 2019 | reverse complement strand
CAATCTTGTTGAGGTATTCAATGATATTAGGCGCAGCTCTCAAATTAACCCTGCAGCGGTTTAGGTAGAAAGGTCTTCTTTAGGACTTTTATATAAATTCATTCTAGGAGGAGTTAAATATGGCATTGAACAAAGACTTTTTAATGGGATTTCTATCAGGGACAGTAGTAGGTGCGGTGGGATACCGGGTATATGAGCAAAACAACGGTCAATTGAGAAATCTCATCCAGCAATCTCCTCAAATCGGCCTCGCAGCGCCCCATGTTACACCGGAGCTGACTGTAGAGGACCTCGTTTCACAGAAAGAAAGGCTAGAAGACTTAATCGCGGAAAAGCAAGCAACAGGCAAGTAAGAGGGAAAAGGGATGCTGATGCATCCTTTTTTTTATGGAATTAAGTCTAAAGCAGGAAGAGGGTTTTTACCGATTATCTAGAAACTAATATATAAGTATAAAGAAGGAGGATTCTGATGGGTTATTTGCGTTTGTTTGGTATAACACTTGCTCTCCAAGTTATGTACTATGTATTCATACTAGGAGATAAGGAGATGACGATATTGCATATGTTTGGCTTCTCTCTTGTTTTTACGATTTTTTGGGCACTATCGGATAAGCTATTCCCGCAAAAAGTAAAGTGATCGATCATAATGGCTTGTTTTAATGAAAGGACGTAAAACATACATATATTAAGGCTTTTAGCGGGAAGCTTGGATGGGATAACTATAGGAGTGATAAAAAGGGAGTAAATGAAAGGGGGAAATGAGTTAAGTGAGTCAACTTTTGAATACAGAAGAAGCGGTTAAACGGTGGGATGCCTATGCGGATACATATGCAAAAAATCATGGAAAGAATGGAGACCCTCATAAAGAGGTCTTTTTAAACCCTGCGTTCATTTCTTTAATGGGAGATATCAACAATAAAGATATATTAGACGCCGGCTGCGGGGAAGGCTATTTTAGCAGGATGCTAGCGGAGGCTGGTGCTAGAGTGAAAGCTGTAGATTATTCAGCAAGAATGCTAGAAATCGCTCAAGCAAGAACGCTAAATGATTTGGGGATTGAGTTTAAACAAGGCAATTGTGAGAATCTGTACTTTTTCAAAAGCGGCAGCTTTGATTTAATCATATCTAATATGGTGATTCAGGACCTTGCCGATTATCAAAAGGCATTTTCGGAAATGCATCGGCTGTTAGCAGTTGGCGGCAGTTTTATCTTCTCCATATTGCATCCTTGTTTTGTTACGCCGGAATGCGGATGGGAAAAAGCCGAGAATGGAGAAAAGCTGCACTGGAATGTCGATAAATATTTTTATGAAGATGTGTATGAACAGGCCTTAGGCGAGAACGAGAAAATCCTATTATTCCATAGAACATTGACAAGCTATATAAACGCACTACTTCGAACAGGCTTTGTAATAGAAGGCATTGTGGAGCCGAAACCATCGCCTGAGATGCTGGGAAAATATCCGTCTTTTGAAGAAGATTTGAGATGTCCGGACTTTATTGTGTTTAAGCTGAGGAAATAAAATGATTAATTATAATGGACGAATATTTGTTTCTGTTGAAAATACCGTAAATGGAGAGGTATCTTCACAGACAATCTTTCAGTATAAACAAATCAATCATATCATCCAAGCGACATATCGCGGGGGAGATATCGTACAAGGGATGTTGATAGGAACCGGTAAGGAAGATGGGTGCTTACAATTCAGGTACAACCATGTGAATCTTAGGAATGAAATTAGAGGCGGAGAATGTATTTCTACTCCTGAAATCTTGCCCGACGGAAGAATAAGACTGTATGAAAGATGGAAATGGCTTGATGCGGAAAATACGGAGGGAAGCTCTATTATTGAGGAAATTGTATGATGAGTCAGCTGAATAAGAAAAATCATATCGCAGCATATCAATTTAATGGTAAAATATAGAGGGTTGAATAGACTGAAAATACATTATTTTTAGTCAATAATTTATAGAGGAGGCGTTCATTATGATAAATAAAGCGAATTCAAAAATGGATGAATATAAGGGGATTACGACTAATTAACCTGTTGGTTAGCGTTTCCCTGAAATTTGAAAGGGGAAAATAATGAGTTCAAAAAAGGTGAAAATCGCAGAATTAACTGCAGAAAACTGGTACGACTGCTGTGAATTAGAAGTGGCAGCTGAACAAGCCGAGTATATTGAATCGAATGCGGTATCGATTGCTCAATCAAAGTATGAGCCTGCACTGAGGCCATATGCGATTTATGCTGAAGGAAAAGTCGTTGGCTTTTTGATGTACAATTCTGTTCAAGAGGAACTGGATGGATATTGGATATATAGGATTATGATCGATAAGAGTTTCCAAGGCAAAGGCATTGGCAAGGCGGCAACGGAGTTAATGATTGCGGAGATGGCTAAATTGCCGAATGCGAAGAAAATTGTTGTCGGCTATCACCCTGAAAATGCAGGAGCTCATCATTTATATGCTAGTTTGGGATTCATTGATCAGGGGCATCGGTTCGGCAAGGAAATGGCCGTCATAAAATATTTAACAGATTGATTGTGGAATAGACTTAAGGGGGGATTGTGCTTATAGCTTATGTATAAGGAGAAAGAGTTAGTTATACGTCCAATCATAGAAGAAGATTTGTATTCATTATGGGAACTAACCTTTAAGGAGGATTCTCCTGAATGGAAAAAATGGGATGCCCCGTATTTTGAACATAAGTCATTATCCTATATGGAATACGTGAAAAAAAAGAATACGATGATCAATCAAGAAAACTATTGGGCTATAGAAGTGGATGGGAAAATAATCGGTACTGTTAGTTACTATTGGGAGCATAAACCGTCAAAGTGGTTAGAAATGGGCATCGGCATCTATGACCCAGACTATTGGAGCGGGGGTTATGGGACGAGAGCATTAAAGCTTTGGATAGATCATTTGTTTAACACTTTACCGTTAGTGCGAGTAGGATTCACAACGTGGTCAGGCAATCACCGAATGATAAAAGTTGGAGAAAAATTAGGTATGCAAATGGAAGCGAGATTAAGGAAATGCCGTTTCTATAATAATCAGTATTATGATTCAATCAGAATGGGGTTATTGCGAGAAGAATGGGAAGATCAACTTTATAAATGATTTTCTCGCTTGCATAATTACAAGCTAAGAACACTCACCTGTTGTTTGCAAAAATTTCTGCAACGTTAGGAGATGATCGTTTGAAGTATTGGCTGCTATTTTACGGAATGAGTATCACTGTAATTTTTGGCGGAGGTTTTTTAATTCGGTTTGTACGTGATGGAGATTTTTATATAGCAGAATTTATTGGAGGAATAGTAGGCATTACTCTAGTCATTATTAGCTTTCTGCTTAAAGGCTCAATGAAACCGGATAAATCCTTGAATGAATAACTGGATTTGTTGCTGAAGACGAGACTATCAGTTGATAGTCTTTGTTTTTAGGCAGCATGTTTTGGGTTAGTTTCAGATTCCCATATGACTATCCCGCCTCAAAGTAAGAGGAAGGGGGAATAAATGAATGACCTCAATTACCTTCTTAGCCTCATCCAACCCCTTTAGAATTCCCGCTGAAATCGAATCCAATAACCGCCATATAGCTAAAAGATGAAGCCACTCGTGCCAAGTCTCTCAAAAAGGTTGTCTTTCCAGATTGAGGCGGCCCAATGACAAGAGTTGACAGCCACCGTCCCTGATACAAATAAGGAATCCAGCCCTCTGCCAGGCCCTTCTTCTGCCTTGCTACCCGAATATTAAAAAAGGTGACCTCTCTTATCCCTTTCACACAGCCATTTTCCAAAATCACCTTGCCAGCTATTCCAACCCGGTGTCCGCCCTTAATCGTGATGTAGCCCCTTCTCAGTTCCTCATCAAGCATATAGAAGGAAAATTGACTAATCTTATTCATGAAGATTTCAGCTTCCTCCCGGACAATTGGCCTTATCCCATAATGAACGCGCCGTCCTGCCATCACTTCTAGCGGCCTCCCGACGCGGATGCGGATTTCTTCCACCTCTTCTTCATTCAAGGTCATGCCCTCCATGTCTGTGAGAATGGACCTTGGCAGCATTTCCAAAACTCCTTCCATACAATCTCCCTCACTATTTGTGTCATTTACTTAAAATGTATTCATGGACAGGCATTTTATGTCTTTCGGAGAGCAAAAAGATTGGACAGGCATGCAATTAAAAAATCCAGGAGGTCTCTCCTGGATGCACAAAAAAAGCTGCAGGCAAAGCCAATGTGGAATTGGCCGTGCCTGCAGCTTATGACTCAGATGATCATTATCCGCGGGATACGTATGAACCATCAGATGTATTAATGATTAATTTGTCTCCTTCATTAACGAAGAAAGGAACTTGAACAACAAGACCAGTCTCAACTGTTGCCGGCTTTGTACCGCCAGAAGCTGTGTCGCCTTTGATGCCAGGCTCAGTTTCTGTTACTTCTAGAGTAACCGTAGTTGGAAGCTGAACGCCAAGTGTTTCCGTTTGGAACATCATGATTGAAACATCCATGTTCTCTTTCAAGAATTTCAACTCATGCTCGATTTGCTTAGATGGCAATTCGATTTGGTCATATGTTTCGTTATCCATGAATACATGGTTGTCGCCGCTCGCATATAGGTATTGCATTTTACGGTTGTCGATATGTGCTTTAGATACTTTTTCACCGGCACGGAATGTTTTCTCTTGGATTGCGCCTGTGCGAAGATTACGTAATTTGGAACGTACAAACGCCGCGCCTTTACCTGGTTTTACGTGCTGGAATTCGATTACTTGCCAAATACCGCCGTCTACTTCAATCGTTAAGCCTGTTTTAAAATCGTTAACAGAAATCATGTAATAATAGCCTCCTACTGCCTTATAAAATAATTAATTCTTTTGTTGAATGGGTCAATCTTTCATTGCCGCCTTCAGTCAGCAATATATCATCCTCAATGCGCACGCCGCCGATTCCCGGCAAGTAGATACCCGGTTCACATGTCACGGTCATGCCTTTTTCAAGGACCATATCTGATTTAAAAGACAAGCCAGGGCCTTCATGAACTTCAAGACCAATCCCATGACCAAGGGAATGCCCGAAATACTCGCCATAGCCTTTTGCTGCGATGATATCCCTTGCAAGAGCATCCGCTTGTTTGCCAGTTAAGCCCGGTTTAATATTCTCCATTGCATAAACCTGGGCCTCAAGCGTGATAGCATAAATCTTCTTCAGCTCATCAGACGGTTCGCCGACAGCGACTGTTCGGGTGATATCCGATATATACCCTTTGTACAGAGCACCATAATCCAATGTGACAAAATCACCCTTCTCAATGACCTTATCACTAGCGACACCATGCGGCAGCGCAGAACGCGCGCCGGATGCCACAATCGTATCAAAGGATGAAGAGGTCGCACCCGCTTTACGCATGAAGAATTCAAGCTCATTGGAAACTTCCATTTCCGTCAAACCCGGACGGATAAATCCTAAAATATGCTCAAAGGCAGCATCTGCAATGTCTGCCGCATCCTTTAATATCTTAATCTCTTCAGGAGTCTTAATCAAGCGCAATTTTTCCACAAAGCCAGATACGGGAACAAGCTCTCCTTCCACTACACCTTCATAGAGTTTGTAAGTGGCAAAAGTCAAATCATCCTGTTCAAACCCGACTTTCTTCGCACCCATCGCTTTCAGCTGAGCAGCTACTTCATTTTCAATAGGACCTGAATGCTTAATGATTTCAAATCCAACCGCTTGTTCGGCTGCTTGCTCTGTATAGCGGAAGTCAGTGATAAATTTCGCTTCCTTTTGAGAAATCAGAACAATGCCGGACGTTCCAGTAAAATTTGAAATGTATCTTCTGTTATAGGGATTTGTAATCATCATCGCATCTATATGTTCGTTGGCGAGATTTTCACGAAATCTTTTTAATTTTTCCATTATGATTCTCTCCCTTACCTTAAATGATGCTTACTACATTTTACATTGCCGGGCCAAGGTTTCTGCTATGTATGTATCCGCGGTATTGATTCGTCTAATATTGGCCATTATTAGCTATTTTTCATTTTATCACATGCGGGAAAGGCACCACTATATATTTATGCCTGGGCTTCATTTTTTTCTGCCTTTGCCTTTTTCTCCAGCTCCCGCTCGTGATACTCAAAGCTGATGGAATAACCGATGAAAAGACCATAAAGCAAAAATAGACATACAGTTGTAATAATCGTATTGACGGACAACTCCATCACGGTCTTCATGCCGGGGAAAAGCGGACGCAAAACGAGAAAAATCAGCGCCCAGATGGCAACCCCATAGACGACGCCAAGCCAATAGGAATTCATTTTCCGGAATATTGCCGCATACAAAAACGCAAACAGCAAGGATATGAGCGAAAGGCACACGAGCGTCAGAATCACACCTATCCACCCCTTCGCGAAATCAGCCTTTACCCACGACCGGATAATAAAGGTCGGTCCAATCTCCGTAAAATTGAAATACGCAAATAATTGAAAGATCGCTCCCCAAAAAATACCGCCAAATAAACCAATCACGGTTACAGTGGCGCCAAAGCTCATCGGCTGCTTCACTTTCGTTTCATTCTCTTCCATTCTTCTTCACCTCATAGGATAGTATGCTCCAATTTGGTAAACTTCATGAAGAATGAATCCAATAGTAGAGAAAACGCTCAAGATTCGGTAAAATAAACATATTAACATGCATACTATAAATCATATGGAGTGGTGAATACATTGGAAAATAAACCAGTCTACGGCGGACAGGCTGTCGTAGAAGGTGTCATGTTCGGCGGCAAGCATTGTACCGTGACAACCATCAAGCGGAAGGACGGCACCTATGACTCCTTTTCTATGCCGCGCAAGAGTCATCCAGCCATTCAAAAGCTGAAAAAAGTTCCCTTCATCAGGGGAATTGTGGCAATTATCGAATCAAGTGCCGTCGGTTCGAAGCATCTATCCTTTTCTACCGATCGTTATGATGTTGACCCGAAGGATGACGCCAATCTTATCAAGGAAGAAGAAACTTCTAAGCTTGGTATGATACTCGGTGTCGCCGCTGTCGGAATACTATCTTTCATCTTCGGTAAAGTACTATTCACCCTTATCCCGGTTTTCCTTGCGGCGATTTTCCAAGATGTTGCCCCAGCGAAGGGTGCCCAAATATTAATAGAAGGATTTTTCAAATTAGCGCTATTGCTTTTGTATATCTATTTCGTTTCGATGACACCGCTCATTAAGCGTGTATTCCAATATCACGGCGCTGAGCATAAAGTCATTAACGCGTTCGAGGCAAATAAAGAATTGACGGTTGAAAATGTGCGCAATGCCTCCCGTCTTCACTACCGCTGCGGCAGCAGCTTCATTCTCTTTACGGTCGTTGTCGGGTTATTCCTATACATGTTTGTCCCAACCGATCCCTTATATGCACGGATTTTAAACCGCCTTGCCTTAATCCCAGTTGTACTTGGCGTATCTTTTGAAGTATTACAGTGGACGAATAAACTGCGCGATGTCCCTGTGCTCAAATTCCTCGGCTACCCTGGTCTTTGGCTGCAGCTGCTTACCACGAAGGAACCGAATGATGACCAAATCCAAACAGCCATCATCTCCTTCAACACGATGCTTGAAGCTGAAATAAAAGCTGAGCAAGGTTTAAACAAAGAGATAATTGTGTAAATTAAAATTAAGAGGCAAATTTATCGGTTTAGTTGTTTAAATTCCCATAAATACGCTAATGATGCTCTTAAGGAGGTGCTTTCTATGAATCGTAACAAATCATCTATCATCATCTATATTCTTCTGGGATTAGCGGTATTGGGATTGATTTATACATTACAGTTTGATGCTGTATCATTCATAAGAAGCTTGGCTATCGGAGCGGTAATTATTGGTGTTATCTACCTTGTTTACAGGCGGTTCATAATGAAGGGCAGCTCACCCAGATCAGGCAAAGAGCGTCAGGCATACCAAAAGGCAGCCAAGGTCTCTTCTAAGAAGCATAAACAAGATACGATGAAACCAAGAAAAAACAGACACAAACATCATAATACGCACGGGTTAACTGTCATCTCTAAAGAGACACTAATCAATAAGCCGAAGAAGAAATCAAACATCCAATTGACCGTGATCGAGGGCAAAAAAGCGCGCAAGAAAAATCGCGCACTGTTCTAACAGAACAAAAGGTTCAGGCAGCCAATCGCTTGAACCTTTTTTCATTTAATCGATTTTCTTTTTCTTGATTCGATGTGTCCAATGCTTGACGAACATGGCTGCAGCCCTGCGGCCGCTCTCAATCAAGCCCGTTCTCTGCTCTTCCGTGAGCGAAAACTCAATAAAGCTTGCATCCTTTACTGGTATAAAAATAATATTCTTAACGAATTTGCGAGAGATGTAGCGAGAATCGTGCGCATTGCGCATTGTCTCAAATAACGAAGAAAAAAGACCGATAGCGTTATTGATTTCCGGTTGATTTTTATCCGTCTTCTCATGAACTAAATTAAGCCCTAAAACCGGTCTGATAGATTTTACATTATCCTGGTCAAATAACCATATCGGGAAATTCGATAATACTCCTCCGTCAACAATAATGTATTTTTCCCCGACCGTTTTAAGTTTAATGGGTTCAAAGAAAAAAGGTATCGAGCAGCTCATCCTGATGGCTTTTGCGACAGGAAATTGTTTCGGATTGATATTATAGGCAGCAAGATCATCCGGCAAGATGAGCATACGGCTGTTGGACAGGTCTGAGGCAATGATGCGCAGCTGTTTATCCGGCAGGTCTCCAAAGGTACGGATACCCTTTTTTTCAAGGGTTTCCTTGATCCAGCATTCAAGGGCATCCCCCTTATATAACCCCATTGTCCAGTACAATTTCAGCCAGCGGGCAAACGGAAATTGAATTCTTTTCCTGGTTTCCAAAAGGCGATTGAGCTCGACATCCTCCATCAGCAGCTTAATCTCAGCACCGCTATACCCAGCCGCGAGAAAACCGGCGATGATGGAGCCTGCACTAGTCCCCGCAACGCGTTTAAAGGCATAGCCTTCTTGTTCCAGCTCCATAATGGCTCCTATCAGCGCAAATCCTTTAATTCCGCCGCCGCAGAAAACCCCGTCTATGTACAAACCGATGCACTCCCTCCCAAGATGTATTCTCGTTTACTTATCATCTTATAGCGAAAGGAGTGCATTTTAGAACCGGTCATGTAAAGTATTTGATTTCAGCCTGAGGGAAATGAGTATAGATGGCTCCTTCTATATGCGACTTCAATCGGGCGGCCTCATCATCCGGGTAGACATATTTGCCAATCCCGTATTTGCCCCATTTATATTTTCTTTTGGATTCATCCATCTCCAGTTTTGTTTTGGGATACCTTGCCTCAATGACTTTTTTCGCTGGCTTCGTAAAACGATGCTGAATCAGCTCAAAATAAAGCGGTGCTTCCGCATAATCACCAAGCGCTTTTTCCAGCCGGTCAAACAATTCAGCATAGCCTTCCTCCCAGCCTTCATGCATGTAGATAGGCGCTACGATAAAACCTAAATGATAGCCAGCCGCGGCCACCTTCCTCGCTGCTTCAAGCCTTTCATCAAACGAAGAGGTGCCAGGCTCGAAATTCTTAATGACATAGCGTGAATTGATGGAAAAACGGAAGCTCGTATGCCCATTATGCCGGGCATCGAGCAAATGATCGACATGATGGAATTTCGTCACGAAACGCAGCCGCCCAAGCTCTGTCTCCCCAAAAAAGTTGATAGCCTTTTTCAACGAATGGGTCAAATGGTCAATCCCCACGATATCTGATGTACAGGCCGCCTCAAAGCGGGTAATTTCCGGTGCGCGTTCACCTATGTAGGTGAGCGCCTTTTCAAAGATTTCTTCGAGGTTGACATAAACACGTATATACGGTTTACTCCCGAGCGTTGTTTGCAAATAGCAATAATGGCAGTGCCCCATACAGCCGGTTGCAAGCGGGATCGCATATTCTGCAGACGGTTTGGATGTATCAAATTTGAGCGTCTTTCTCAATCCAACCACCATCGTTGACTTGGCTGCCCGGTATTTCTGTAAATCATTCTCCCCAGGGAGGTCACGGATTTGGTTATGGGATGTCGTATTCCGGATTTCCACGGAAGGCATCGCCTTAAATTTCTCATATAATTCTTGCCCTAAAGGATATTCAAGAGCTCTTGGCTCAAAATAAACCAATTGCGGTATAAATGGCCTCATCACTTCACCTACCTTATAGATAGTATGTTCAAGCACATAAAAAAGGATGGCAAGAAACTTTGCCATCCTTTTGAAATGATTGCCTTATTTAATTACAAGCCGCATTTCAGCTGAGCACCACAGTTCGTGCATGTGTTGCATCCGCCAAGCTCCTCAACCTTGCCTTTTCGGCATACAGGACATGTATTGCCGACTTCACTTCCAATCGTCACACTCGTTGATTCAACGGCATTAATTGTGTCGACAAGAACGACATGCTGTTTCGGGCTTTCTGCTGCTGGCATTTCAGCCGTCCCCGTATTGTCTTCTTTTTTCAAGGTCAATACTTGCGTGTCACGGCTGCCGTCTACATAAACTGTACCGCCTTTAGCGCCGCCCTTATAGAGACGCTCGTACACTTTCTCAACCTGTTCAACAGAATAGCCTTTCGGCGCGTTAACAGTCTTGCTGATCGAGCTGTCAATCCAGCGTTGGATGATGCATTGAACATCCGCATGCTTCTCTGGAGTCAGCTCCATCGCAGACACAAACCATGATGGCAGGTTATTCGGATCTGCCTCAGGATTGCGCGCCAAATACTCTTCTACGATATCCGCTTTTACCTCGATGAATTTTCCGAGACGGCCGCTTCTAAAATACGTGAATGAGAAGTATGGCTCAAGTCCAGTGGATACCCCTGCCATCGTTCCTGTGCTTCCTGTCGGTGCCACAGTCAGAAGGTGGGAGTTGCGGATTCCGTATTTAAGAATATCTTGACGGATATGCTCCGGCATTTTCTTCATGAAACCGGTTTGGATGAAGGCTTCACGCAATGCTTTTGTTTCTTCTTCTGTTTCTCCAGTCAAGAAAGGGAAGCTTCCTTTTTCTTTCGCCAGCTCAATGGATTCCTCATAAGCTGACGTTGCAATCGTTTCAAATACACGATCAACTAGCTCATTGCCCTCTTTAGAGCCATATTCCTTTTCGCAATAGATCAGCATATCATGAAGACCCATTACCCCGAGGCCAACACGTCTCTCGCCCAATGCCTGGCGTTTATTCTCCTCAAGGAAATATGGAGTCGCATCAATGACATTATCTTGCATGCGGACACCGACCTTAACCGTTTCCTTCAGTTTATTGAAGTCGACCATTTTCGCATCTTTGTCTGTCATCTCTGCCAAATTGACTGCTGCCAGATTGCATACGGAATAAGGAGCTAGAGGCTGCTCACCGCATGGGTTTGTCGCAACGACCTTTTGTCCGTAGCTCTTTGCATTCGTCATGTCATTCGCATTATCGATAAAGAAAATGCCTGGCTCAGCAGAATACGTCGCGCAAATGTTGATTAAGTTCCACAATTCCTTTGCTTTTACCGTACGATACACACGAACCGCATGTCCGCGTTTTTCCCACTCGCGCACATCCCCGCATTCCGCCCATTCATTGTTGTAGATCTCCATCTCCTTCGGACTATAGGATTCCACATCAGGGAAGCGCAGTTCATATTCAGCATCGTTCTCGACAGCCTCCATGAACTCTTTTGTGAGGCAAACAGAGATATTGGCGCCAGTCAAAAAGTCTGGATTATGGACAGTGTCATTACCGCCTTGCGCCAGCTTCTCCTCTGCATCTCGGATGATGTCTTCACTGAATCCGCCAAGGCCCGGAATGGTCTTATAATTCAGAATTCCTTGATACATAGCTTGCTCCTGCATGGTAAGCGGAGTAAATTTCAGCTTCTCTGCGGCATGCCTTTGAATCGATTCATCCTTTGATACTTCCATTAGGAAACGCAGGATTTTCGGGTTCTGCATCTTGGAAATAATGAACTCAACAATATCCGGATGCCAGTCAGCGAGCATGATCATTTGCGCGCCGCGGCGTGACCCTCCTTGTTCAACCAGATGGGTCAATTTCGCGATATCATCGAGCCAAGATACCGCACCGGATGATTTACCGTTAACCCCTCTTGCAAGGGCATTACGCGGACGCAATGTGGAACCATTCGTCCCAACACCGCCGCCTCTGCTCATGATTTCCATAACTTGCTTTCGGTGTTCAGAAATCCCCTCACGGCTATCCTTGATGAATGGCATAACGTAACAGTTGAAGTATGTGACCTCCGTCTCCGAACCAGCTCCATATAACACACGGCCGGCAGGGATAAAGTTCGTCTTAACCAATTGCTGATAGAATTTTTCAAATGATTCCTGGCGCTTTTCTTCCGTTTTCTCAACTTTCGCCAATCCATATGCGTTACGTTTCGCGATTTGCTCATAATAAATCTCAAGCGGCTTTTCAATGACGTCAAGCGACTTGCAAATCAATCCTGTTTTGATTTCCTCATGCTTGTCCAAGGAAGCTCTGAACTCTTCCTCTACAAGAACATAGGCTTTCTTCTTCTCCCAATCGATTTCTTGAACATATCCTAGTCCGCGGGCTGGGAATTTCGGATCTTCCTTGATTGTTAATACAACGAAGTCACCATTGGCAAGCGTTAGCTTCTCCGTGTCCTTAAACGAATAGCGATCGATCATAACGAGTCTTGAGACACCTTTATATGTCTTCTTCATGTCGGGTGTTATTGGGAACACCTGTGGAAAATTGGCAATATCCTTATTTAACCTTTCGACATTTACAGACAGCTTTTGATTAACAGCAGTATACAATATGATCTCTCCCAACCTCTTAAGTATTTCTTCATAGATGTTTCTTTCTCAGTTGCAGTTCGTTTTAATATATCTAAACGTTATCATACGTCATTTTGAAATTCAACTACATATTGTGTTCTTATTTTCCGAACGCATACCATATATTGTATTTGTGCATTTATTTTAAAATTTGTCAAATGTTTCTAGCGAGCAAAAAATAGAGCTAGCAGAGGAATATGAATAATTTTCTACCCTAAACGAACAAAATTAAACACTCTTCGCGCTTTCTTAATTTCTGCAAATTCACTTCATATCATCATGGATATCCTATCTCGAAGACCAGAATATAGATTATATCGAGGAAAGGATGAAGGCGTAAAGATTAAAGCACCTTTTTTGACGATTTTCCTATAAAAAATTTTTGCCAGACAAAATATCTACCTGTATAATAAGTGAGGGAACATAAGAGAAAGTGGGGATTTCATTGTCATTAACGTCATACATTCTGATTGGCCTAGCTGTGCTAATCATTGCATATTCAGTTTACAGCTATTTCTCTACAAAAAAAATGGTCAAGACCATATCCCAAGATGAATTCAAGGCTGGATACCGTAAAGCCCAGCTGATTGATGTTCGTGAACAGAAAGAGTTTGAAGGCGGACATATTTTGGGAGCACGCAACATTCCATCTACCCAGTTAAAGATGCGCATGAAGGAATTGCGCAAGGACAAGCCGGTATACTTATACTGCCAAAGCGGAATGAGAAGCACAAGAGCGGCGCAAATGCTATACAAAAATGGCTACCGCGACCTTTATCAGCTTGATGGCGGCTTCAAAAAATGGACTGGAAAGATTAAAACAAAATAAAAAGAGCCGATGCAGAAAGCATCAACTCTTCGGTAAAGGCGAACACCCCCTTCCTTCAGGTTTCTGAAAAAGGGGGTTTTTATTTACCCTTATTTGCCTTGTTCTCTCCAATCTTGGCGGCGAGCCTTTCAGCGGCGCGTTTATACAATTGGCTCATATGGGCAAGCGAGGCGACGACAAGGAGATCCTCATAGTAATCCGCATCCTCTTCTTTATCCCCCTGCTCCTCCCCAATCAATTCCGTAAGCTGCTCCATGCTCGCTTCAACACTTTCCGCAAAAATCAATGCGTTCTTATCAGTTTGCTTCAAGAATATCTCATACAGCCAGTCAATAGCCAGATCATCCGTGACAATCTGTTCATTAAGCGGGTCAAGTATTCCCTTAATCTCGTTAATTGAAAGGCTGCCCTTTAGCTGATAAATGAGACTGAGCAATATTAGATGCCTTTTCGTGTATTTCTTATTCTTGATCGGGAAGAATACTTTCGCT
>JAEIGA010010213.1_pt1 | contig 14222 bp, 33 predicted proteins | sample 9270691 | NCBI WGS metagenome assembly JAEIGA01 (sample SAMN17057246, study PRJNA624740) | gut metagenome | biome: biome; isolation source: fecal sample | host: Bos grunniens | place: China: Xizang | collected 2019 | reverse complement strand
CTACAACCACACCAGGGCCTTAAAATTACTTTGCCGTCTTCAGTTAATCTAATGATAAGTTCACATTCTGCTTTCGACCAGTATCTATACATCATTTCACGCCTCAAAGCTTCCGCAAACTCTTCTTTGGTTGCAGATTTCTTTTTCATCTTCTTGATATCATCTTCACGATATTTAAGAACATAGAAATATTTTATCTTTTGAGCATTGCAATCGAAATTTGTGACGAGCCAACTCAACGGTTTAAATTCTTGTTTCATTTTGTTTCTCCTAATCATTTTGTATTGTAATAATACTACTTTTTAAAAATAAAGTCAAGCGTTTTGATGTGGTATTTTGGAAAATTTTTGAAAAAATTTTATCTTCCTTCGGTATTAAATAACTTCCTCGTAGGATAACAATATGCCGTTTCATAGAATCCACAAAAATCTCCATCGTGTCTTACAAGGAAGCATTCGCCTGTATCCCCAGAATCAGCCCCTCTACGACACTTATCAATTACAAATACTTTCCATATCTTATTAGGATCTGCGTCATACGGCTCATTATACCAACTACCATCTTCTTTTTGTTTCTTTCTGAAAGGTCTTATGAAATAAGGGGACCCTGGATCAAGCTCTGTTGGATTTAGTTTTCTAAACATTACAAGGTTAGAAAGAGTTTCTTTAATCGCCTTACTGTTACTAAGACAACTACTATCAAGCCAAGAACGATTTAAACTGGCAAGTGCTAATTGAATAGTCAATATACCAATTACATTATATTTAAGTGCAACTTCAGTCAAGGCTCTAACGTCTTTTACAAGAGATAACCATACACTATCATTTACTCCATCGCTTGTAGTAACTTTCATTGTGTCTACTGCAAAGCACGAAATTCCGTCACGAGCAATATGTTTCTTAATAACTTGCACAGTTAAATGCGCATCGGCATCTGCCAATGTAACTATTTTAATTGCCTTATAATAATGCTTACGGAAATATTGTCTAGCTTCTGCAATTTTTTCTCTATCTTCTTTGGTAAGATTACCAGATATAAGTTTCTTTTTGCTTATTTTCCAATAGTTAAGACAACGTGTAAGAACAAAAATTAAGAACTGTACCTTTATATCACTGACTTGCGACTCATTTGAGATTAAAAGTACCTTTTCACCTTTTGAAATCAAAGACATAAGTATTGTTACAAGGTATGTTGATTTACCGCAACCTGAGTGAGCAGCCCATGCGCTTACCGTACCATGCTTTAACCCAAGTAGTGTGTTGCTCATAAATGGAAATGTTCTTATAAGTTCATTATTTATATCAACGCCAGCGTCAGAAAAACTTACACCTACTTCTTCTTTATCTTCAAGCCTTTGAATCCACTCTTCGTCAAAATCTACATAAGCTTCTTCTACTATTTTTGATGAATTTACTTTGGTTTCTAATCCGGCTAAAGTGCCTTCATAGAATTCTACGACTTCACTACAAGTATATTTATCAAACAATTGAATTGGACGTACTTTTTTCCCATTATTTAATGTAATTTCTTCTAAAACATTAAAACCTTTATTATATAAAGCCAAAATAACATTTGCTTTATTTAAATTATCTAAAAACGAATCCCAGTTTTTAATTGATACAGCGTCAATAATGTTTTGGATCTGTCTCCAACCACCAAGCTCATTTTCAATCTTATCTTTAACATCATCGTTTACGTTAGATAACAACGTGATTTCATCAAAAGTTGAAAAACCTTTATCACGAATTTGTTTTCCAAGTGTGAAAAGCATACGCCCATGTTTAGTTAAAAAGTCGGATGCCTCAAGCCCAGAATCATCGTAATATGTTAAATCGCCCAAGAGACAACCGCACACATTTCCCTCAGTAGTTAAACGTCCCTCAAGCAATTCTTCATGATTATTAATTTTTTCCAAAACTCCACTTATAAATTGTCTTTTATCAATCATATTTCATCCTCCAATTCATCTAAAGATCTGCGTCTTTTTCTAGTTGTAGTTGGCATAGTGTCATAAATTGTTTCATCTATTGTAATCTTTGGTTGCACCTTAACCTCTTCCACAACCTTTGGCTTATAATCTCCAAGCCTATTCTTTAACACAGTAGACAAATAACGAATACGTGGGAACTCGGCATCAGCCAACCTCCCAATCATACCCGTCAAATACTCTTCATTCTCGGCCAAAAATTGCCCGATTTTGGCGTCATCTGCTACTTTCGACCAAATCTTCCACTCAGCCCACAGTGCGGTATTTATAATGGTTTCTCTGCCTATAATACGGCATATCAACCCATACACCTTATCCTTATCTTCCGCAGCTTTCTTCTTACGGTCTTCTTCGGCCTTGTATTCACTATCACTACAGTAGTACTTATTTGGTTTGCCTTCAATCTTGAACGCCACACTAGTGTCCAATACCTTTCCACATATTCTACACTTAGCTGTTCTTGCCATACAATCGCCTCCTATTTGTCTTTCTTCTCTATCCAGCTCAATATTAAAGTTGCTATAAACACTATTAATAAACAAACCAAAACCAAACCAAGCGAAATCCAAATCGGTGAAAGTACCCACCACCAACTCCAATTAATTAAACCGCACAGTTTTAATACTACAAATATTACCGTTAATACTGCACCAAGTCCTAACCCGCCCGATGAGTTATTGTTATTTTGATATTTTGCCATATATTCGCCTCCTAATCATTTTGTATTGTTTTTCCTATACCTTTTTTCTCCGACCATTCAAGTAAACAATTCACATCGCAGAAATTTAACTCGTCAGCAGCTCTTTGTAATGACTTGCCACAACCTCTAGCACCAGACATTAGATTATATCTTTTGAGATGTAATGTACCACAGTTTGGGCAAATAACATCGTCAAGTAATATACCTGTTTCTACTCTTAATCCTCTTCGCATTCTTTCTCAGCCCTCAATCTCTCAACCTCTTCTGCTGTAAGCCAACACAAGTCCAAACCACCCCAGTAGTCCTTTCTTTCATTGTGTTCAAACTGCACAACAATAATATCTCTATCATCGTCATACACTTTACAAACATACTCATTTTCCATAAGCAATGTAAGTTGCTTTGCTATTGCCTCATACATTTTTTCTCTGCTGTTGCCGTAATTTTCTTTGCAAAAAATTATTTCGTTTGCTTTATTCATCTTCTTTCTCCTTTTTAATTTTCTTCCAATCAATCTTTTTGCCACATATAGGGCAAAACTCAAATCTTCTAAGATTGGTTGACTTGCGCCTATCTGCATAGTCTTTTAGTGTGTATGGATCTTTAGGTTTGTCAAGTCCATATTTAGCATATTTACAATTGGATTGAAATGTCTTAAAGTTCATAATACTCCTCTTAATCATATTCCCAACTATCCAGCTCTACTTCTTCGCCGCAGTATGGACAATCAACCCAAGCACCATCGCTCCAACAATCGGTATTGTAATCTACCTCGCCAAACGGAACTTGGACATCTTCGTGACAATGTGGACATTTAAAACATATATACGATGGTCTGCTAACAATTGTATAATCTACACCCATATAAATTCACCTCTTAAAATTAAGTTTTTATGTGCATAAATCTTCATACATGCGCTTATATTCAAGCAGCTCTTCGTATTCTTGCCTCGGTATGGCAACCATATCAATATCAATTTCACCTAGCTTGCCAGTCCCATTGCATGCATGACATGTCTCAGTCCAAGTGCTGTTTGTTGTAAAACCAGAAACATATCCCTTGCCATTACATTTCGCACAAATAATATCGGTTAACATACAGTTAGTCCTCTCTTACTACATATCCAAACGGCACATTACCATCTACAATAGACTTCCAGTGATTAATTACATTAGGATGAGCATATTCAGACTCTTCAAGCCTTTTCTGTGCAGTCTTTTGCAAAGCTTCAAAAGTATCTCTACGAATTGTTTTTTGATATTTATATTCATACTGCGGATAAAGCATATCATCATAATCCATAATCTTCATTCCACATTCATTACCAGAATACAACCAATCTCTAATAAAATCCCACATTACACATCCAGCTTGGAATCCAGTAATGCCAAAGTCAGAAGACAAGAACCAAGCCGTTGCCAGTGCAGCCTGTGCAATTGCTCTAGGCGCAGTACCGTAGCCAGTATTACAATTGTCTTTTACTCTCTGCAAGAATGCCACAAGGTCGTCAAAAGATTTAATATCCTTACGCTCCTTTTCCAACTGTTCCTTTACCACGAACTCTCTATTTTCGTTTTCAATATCTTCAATATACATAATTTACTCCTCTTTATAATCTTCAACCTTAATACCAAAGAAACATTTCCACATCAACTTTTGAAACCAATTAAAGTGTTGGTCTGCTGGCAATGAGGTTTTATAATGCTTATCGCCTATCCAAAGAATGCTCTGTGGCTTTGGCGGTGGCATTATTACTCCTCCTGCCACAGTTATCTTCTTCATATCTAACTTGCCGCTGCTAATATTCTCAGCGTTTATACTATATGTATTGTTTTCATCCATATCTGTCACCACTTAAAATATAATTTTTATATGTTACTTTCTAACTCTTCAATAACTTTTAGCTGCTTTCTCAGTCGCTTCAATCCATCCTCGTAACTAGCCATCTCCCTAAGAACTTCGCCCTTTTCAAAGTCATTAAAATGATATTTTCCAATCTTATAATATCCATTAAAGCCAATCTCTGCTGTGAACTTGTCTATGCAATGTTCCCAATTATCATCTTCACTCTTCCAAAAAGGTTCATAAAATCCCCGCTCTTGGCATCTATCACAAGTACAAACACTGGTAATTTTACCTCTTACACCTTCTGTGGTAATTACTTCATCACCAACATTAAATTCATAATCTTTAATATCCATATTGCAACCTCTTAAAAGTATATTTTTATCTGTATTTTTTTGATGCTTCCATTAATTCTTCTGCTTCTTCATCTGTGTATCCTAAGCGTTTCCAATCTTCAATTGATATTCTGTTTGTAGATTTCCACAGAAATATTGCTTCTTTAATTATTTCAAGTTCATCTTGCTCGTTTATACCTAAATCTATATACCCATCTTCTAATTGGGCTTCTATATATTTTACTGCTTCTTCCTGTTGTTTAGTCATATTCTCACCGCTTAAAACTTCATTTTTATCTGCCAATAATTTCACGAACACAATTGTTATATCCTCTTTCCCAGTCGCTTCTTTCATCATCGAACCATATTTCCTGTTCTTCTGGAGCTGGTTGCAGAGGACACCAATCAGGCTTGCTATATGGTTCTACATCTTTACCGTTTGTTGAACACCAATACTCTCTAATGGAAAATGCGCAACTTTGATAAGACGCACAGATAGGACATTCACCACAGCGACTCGGCATATCAATTACTAAAATTGCTTTACCCATAATCAATCGTCCTCTTCAAAACTATCACACGCACTAGAATCAAGGCTTACATCTACATATACTTGCTTACAATAAGGAATATTAGTGTCTTCATCTATTCTGCAATATCGGCAATTGCCACAAGTTTCACTCATAATTAATCTCCTAATCTTTATCTCTATCTATTCTTTGGCATCTTAGGAAGCTCCATCCAATGAGTAACTTCCGCTAAAGAATCCCAAGTTCCTTCATATAATCTAATTTGTGGAATATCAATGCCCTTACAAACTACCAAATATTTGCCATAGAACATTGGATTACCGTCCTTTACATTAAACCATTCCATATCATTTACCTTAAAACTCTATTTTTATTTGATGCGTGTATATTCTTTCCCACACAAATTACATTTGTAATGCTCTGTGCGCTTTCCATTTTCATCTGGTGCAGATGTCCAATGCCATTCATAATCATGAGGGCAAATTTCTGGATGTTCTCTACACATTTCAAAAAACTTCTCTGCTGCAAATTCAAGATATCTTATATCCATATTTTAACCTCTTAAAATTTTATTTTTATTGCCTCTTTACGACATCCATAATTTCATCCTTAAATTGTACAGACTTACGCATATTCTCAGCTTCTTCGTGGGTACAAATTAAAATCTCGCTATGTTCTAATCTATCAGCAACTTCCTTTTCATCTCCACGCATATTACACATTTCAATATTAAGTCTCTTCATTAAGTACAATTCTTTTTCAATCATAGAATAGTAAAAATCTTGTTGGTCGCTTGGATTCTCAGGCTTCTTTTTTAACTCTTCCTGTAAAAGTTTTTCTGAAATTAATAACATACTCATATCTTCACCTCTTAAAATTTTATTTTTAAGTCCTCATAGGATTTTTCATCAGCGCTCCGCAGAAAGGACAATACAATCCAGCGTCGTGTTTATATACTCCCTTATTACACCTAGAACAGCGTGGTAGTTCTCTACCTCCTACTCCGTCATCAAAGTCATCTACCACCATTCTCCATTCAGCAATAGGAACGTCTCCATAAATAGGAGTTTCTCTGTCTTTAATAGGATATACTTGATAACTAATTCCGCCACCTTGACCTTTTATTTCTCTAGATAAAATTAAACAAAGTTCATTAGTTTTTATATTAATAGCGAGAAAGTCGTCTACATAGAAGTCTTCTCTAAGCTGTCTAACATGTCTAAATTCACCAAGATAATCGCCAAATCCATTATTGCCGTATTCGGAACTATCATAAATCATTGAATAAATCTTTACTACTTCCATACTAGTACCTCTTAAAAATTTGTTATTAATCTGTGTATGCAATATACTTAAACTTGCCATCTCTAAAATACTCAAATCTACCACCAAAGCTGCCACGAACTTTCTTCTCTACTTCTGCCATCGTAGTTCCTTTGGGATATACACCTTCACAAATTTGAGAAAAACCTGTATGCATTTTCACTCTATAATCTATCTTGGAATTATCAAGCGGCTTTGGCTTATATTCTCTGTGAGAAATACCGACACCATATGAAATAGGAGTTACTAATAAATCTTTGTACTCCGGTTCTTCGGGTTGATATCCACACTTATCACATTCAAGTTTTCTGTCCGTACAAGCAGAGCAAGGTGGATTTATATGACAAGTACAATTTTGAACTGGTGGATAGTATAAGTGTCCTTCATGACACTCTGGACACCTATCTCCCTCTTCATAAAATCCTGCGTACATATTCTACCTCCAAAAGCTTTAAGATTCGTCTTTTATTCATTATCTTAAAATAATCATTACAGAAAAGCGTCTGCTAGAATACGCTCCAATCGCTCCGCCGCCAGAATATTTAATATCAATAACATCTGATGGATTGCACTTCGATAAGAATTTATTGACCTCGTTTTCTAATTCGTGACTATATTCTTTTTCTATAATTTTGATTTTCATAGTTCACCTCTTAAAATTCGTATTTTATTTACTGCATTTGTATTCTTCAAAAGAAATTATTGATGGTATTAGTCTGCCATATTCATTGTAAAACTTCTTTAATGCCTGTGCTTCGTTTTTTGCGGCAATGATAGTAGTGTAATCACACAAGGAGTGCCAAACAATCTTATATAACTTTTTCTTACCAAACATAAATCTACCTCATAAAATACGCTTTTTAATCATGCTTCACCTCCACGCTCGGCGTTTCAATCTTAATGTTTAATTCACCAAGCTTGTCGCGAATACGTAGTAAGTCTTGATAAAATAAATCTTCTTTGAATAACCGCTTTCGTTCTTCTTCATCATATCTTGTTGTAAGTTCAATCCTACATTTCTCTTTAAATATTCTATCATCTACCAACTTATACAAAATCGTAAAATCCCTAACCGATAATACTGTGCGCTGCTTTTGCGGTGGCGTGTATATAACTCCTTCAGGTGTAATCGCTAAACTACCACTCTTCGGAGGTGGCGGTGGTGAACATTTAAAATATTCATTACAAGCATCTTTCCCATCTTTGCTATTTTTACAAATATTAAATGCACGACAATTATTACAAGTTTTTTTAGGCTGATATCCGTTCATTATTCTTTCTCCTTCATCTTTTCTTTTGCCCAAGCGATAGCTTGTTTACATTCGTCGCAGATTCTTACTTTTTTAGTGTTTTGTCCTTCATACCAAGGCATTTCGTTGCCACATATTGGACAAATAAACACACCAATTTGCGTTCTATATTCTTCGCGTGGATACCACATATCTTCTGGTACTGTAAGGTTTGGTATCGTATAATCATCAGGCAAATTATTTACTATGTCATCTGGTAAACTCGACGCCGCTTCGTTAATACCAATAGTATGATTTGACATTATGGCGTTATAATTACCAGTATGCATACACTTATCCACTTTGGTGCATTGCCCATTAAAATAATAGTAGCAATTACCACATCCACTTGTTGTTTGATTCATATTACACCTCTAAATCCTTTAAAATCTTCGCATACTTCACAAGCGTTGCGTAATATTCAATACATTGACCGCGTAAATGCTTGCCCTCTCTAATAATCTTACCGTCTTCGCCCTCAAGCCATCGCCAATCACAAAGTTGATGACAAGTATAATTCTCACTCTCTTCCAGTGAAATGCCTTGTGTATCTTTTTCTTGACAAAACGCCTTACACTCAGCCACAATGTCTTCGAGCTTTGTGTCTTTGGTAATCGTCACCGTAACATACCAATTTTCAAGCTCTTGGCGATCTTCGTAGTAATTACCCTTTTCGTCTTTGCCGATTCTACAAATCGTTTTACCCCATACATCACGGGTTGACTGTTTGATAAATCTAGGGTAATCCAAAATCTCTGCATAAGAATAATTGCGGAGCATATTTTCAAATTCTTTTATTTTATTAATCATTTCCTTTCTCCTTATTATAATCCATCGTGATGGCCATACCTGGCATCCATTAACTGCCTATCGTATTCTAAACTATTTGCACAGTATTCTTGATCAGAGCAAGGACATTGTGTAAAAGGATCATCATGTAAACCATAGTACTTATATGTATCCTCCCACACTTTCCAAACATCTTCCATGTTATTACAAAACATAAGTGTGGTTAGAATATCGGCTGCTACTTCTTGCATTTCGTTAGTTATCTTAGGTTTTTTCTTCATATTTTTCAACTCCTTATACTTTACCAAATAACCCAAACCTAAGTAATTTCATAGCTAATTTTCTTGCTTGTCTTTTTGTCAAATGCATCCTTGTCCTTATCAATACTTCTTCTGGAACTTCAAAGTCTTGCCAACCATTAGCATACTTTGCGTAAGACAATCCAAGTTTTCGTGCATCACTACACATTATTATGGGTTTTGCACGGTCAATTCCAAGCCATATATGGTCAACAACAGATGAACTTTTTTGTAAACTACATTCAATATTGTAGTCATCATAAAAAGTTAATACATTAAATCCTCTATTAGTCTTGTTTCTTTCAAATTTCATAACCCATCTCCTTATTAAATAACTCTGCTACCTTATGCGCTATCGATTTGCTTTGTGTCCACAAAACAATTGATCCCGTTGTAGTACGGTTAATTCTTCTTAAATAATAGTTATCGCAAGTGCCGTTATGGTCATCATAATCATATACAAGGGGTATGTCTATGCCGTTTTCATTACGCTCATACTTGCCGGCAAAAGGGAAGTCTCGCACACCATACTTAGCCCAGCAAGCAACGAGGTAGATTTTGGGTAAAGTTGCTAGATATTCTTTTGTTTTTGCCGTGTTTTTAAGAACTTTACGCATTGTTATTTCTCCTATTTCTTTTCAGTTTTACACCACAACCTGGGCAATGTGAGTAAGATATAATATCAAAAGCTGGCCCTACAAAATACCCGCAATTAGGACAAGCAACTTGCGGTATAGTTATCTCTTGTTCGACCACTTCATATACCTTGTCATCTTTTATTAAACCACTTTCGATAATGACATCGGCTGCTTTATATATTGATTCTTTAGTTACCCAATTATTTTCCATACATAAATTGTTATAAATTATTTCAAATAACTTTTCTCTCATATTAACCTCTCCATCATTTTGTTGTGTCTGCATTTTAACATATTATTTTTAGTTTGTCAACTATTTTTTAGCAGTTTTTGTAAAAAAATAAAAAAAATAGGGCGGTGGTTTTACACCACCACCCTTAAGTGTTTTCATTATATCTGTAAAAGAGTTTCGATTGCTACTACATGATCCTCATACATTTCATCTGAGAGCTTTCCGTTATAATTAGCTAGGATTTGTTTAATTTCCTTTTTAATGTTGTCGCTCGCGCCACGGAACGCTTCACGAATTGCGGTGAGACGTGCCTTATCGAGCTTGATGAGTTTGGGTTCTTCCTTTACTTCGGGTTCGTCGAAGATGTCGTCATCGGAATCGAAGGACGTCTCGTCGGGAGCGATGGAAGAGAGGTCATCGGGTTCTTCGAGATCTTCCACTACTACGGGAGCAAGTTTAGATTCTACCTTTTTAGTAACAATTGTTTTCTTTGTTGCTGCCCCACTCTTCGATTTTTCCATGCCATCTTCAATAGTTTTAATAAGTTTCGCCGCAAACTCCTCGGGAGTACCATCGAATACAATATAATCAGGTACTGCACCAGGCGCAAAACGGCTGCCAGCATCTATGAGTTCTGTTCCTCTAAAATAGAGCCTGCGTTCTTCCGATACAAGATAATTCTTTGCATTATCACCTTCTCCTCTAGTTTCAAATTCTCTCTCAATATTACCAGTCAATACAATATCACAAATATCTGCAATAGCACCATTGTAATTCGAAGGAAGCGTACCAGTAAGTGTCATCCATTTTTCATCTTCCGTAGTTGCTCTATCGGAAATAGCCTTCATCTTTGTATGTCCAATACAAACAATACCGAAGCCAGCATTTTTAAGAGCTTCCATATACTCTTTAATTTTGCTAGCGCTCATCTCAATACCGGCGTTATAACCACCAAAACAACTTTTAATTGATTTGCTAGGTTTGTTGGGGTTTTCAATATTATTTAATCTAATAACTTCTTTATCAAAAATGTCTTGCAATTCATCAACGACGTCAAAACAAAGCATTTCAATATTATGTTCTTTGCCTTTCTCAGCAATTAACCAGTCTTTTAATTGTACAAGATCTTTATAACTTGATACGTGCGTAGTATTGATATTGTCAAGCATCGTGGTTCCGTGCTCGTTTCCTACTTCAATGAGCAATCCACGAGATGCATCACCATTATATTTTTGAAGAATAACATTCTTCCAAGTTGTAGTCTTACCCCATTTGCGTACTGCTCTAAGGTAAATATAAGCATTTTTAATATCTGCTTCAATTTTGTGAATCGTTGGTTTTACAAAAGCCATAATTTATTTCTCCTTTTACTATTTATTATTTTCTAAATCATTGTGTTGTGTTAAATATTCATCATAAAACATAAAATCTGTATGTTGTTCACATCTTTTCCTCATAGTGTTTCGATTGACGCCATTATCTTGTGCTGCTTCAGCTATATAGCCATATATTTTCAAATCAGATAAACGTATGACTTTATGGGCCTTTGGATTATTTTCCCCAATGTATTTTCCCTGGGCGGCATCACTTAATTTCTTATTTTGCTCTTCGCTCATGGGTTTACCATAATTTGGGTGATTTTTTCCCGCAAGTTTATGGTTACCGTAATTAGGATTATTTTCTCCACAATACCTACCTTTCATAGTTTCACTCTGTTTCTTTCGTCGCTCCTCAGATGGATGTTTTCCGTAATTAGGATTTTTCTCTCCTCTACGAGACTCGCTTAACTTTATACGTGTTTCATCTGAAGGAAATTTACCCTTATGAGCTTCGCTATTTTTCCTTTTAGATTCTTCGGAATGACGTTTTCCAAAGAACGGATGATTTTCTATATTTTTAAATCTTTCTTTTGCTTTTTTACTAAGATTTTCGCTACGTTCTGGATTTTCGTAAGCAATGTGTAATTTTTCTAGCATATTTTTTCGCCATTCAACATCTTCCCATTGCGCTTTCATATACGCACTTAATTTACTACGCGTTTCTTCCGAACGAGGTTTTCCTTTTTTTGATTCACTTAATGCTTTTTTAGCCTCTTCGTATTCCTCTGGGGTTACCTCATATCTGGCTTGCAAAGAACTGCTCCAATAAGCCATACATCCCCACGCATACGCTAAACTATCATTATCTGGATTCTCCAAAGCTAACATTTTATGTGTAATAAAGTGTTCTCTAGCAAACAAATCTATAAGATTATCTTCGTCATCATCACCGCCCATACACCTTGGCACAATATGATGTCGCTCATGATATTCATCTCCGCATGCAAAACGCCCACGAGTCTCTAAAATATTATTTATAAAATTTTCGTAACTTTCCATAACCCCTAAACTTCAGGAGTTCTTCTATAAATTCTTTTATTCTCCTTTATATCCTTATAATTATTTTAATTTAATATCTCACTTTCGTAATTAGATGTATCTTCATTTCTCATTACATACCACCCTTCGGTAGTACACCATCCACCATTGTCTATACTATTTGCTTCGCAACATAAGAAAATGGCTTGCGCTTGCAAATGATCCCAAGCATCACAATAAGCATCATTCACTGCAGTTTCTTCAACATCTTTATAAGTATCTAACAAAGTCTCTGCTAAATCAGACATTTTATCAATCATCTCATTGTGATAATCAATCATTTCATATAATAAATCTCTCATTTTTTTTACTCCTTTAGGGGAGATTTTGCTCTCCCCTACGATTGTTTTAGATCAAATCATCATCTTCAAAAATGTCAATTTCTTCATTAACCTTTTCTTCCTCTTTGTGAGGCTTAGCGTTACAATCTTCTACGGTGTATGCCGTAGTCTCAGATCCTTTTGAGCTGCCACGACCAAGCTTCTCAATCCTAATCTCTTGTATGCGATCCCCAAACATTTGGCCACCAGCATCACGTATTGCATTTTGAAGTGTAACCAATCCTGCAGCCACATTATCTTGCACTTCTTCTGACAAATCCTCGAGTTTAATGTCGCACTTTTCAGCACCATCAATCTTTGAGCAACTGAGATTTATTTTTCTGATTTCATCGTCCTCAAACTTATTAAACACCTTTTCCCAAACAGCAAGCTTCTTCTTACCACTTTCGTCAGTACCACAACGAAGCACAAGGCTTAATGGCGTAAACCAGTTCTTCTTAGTATTATTATCATAAAAATTGGTCCATCCGTTTACAATAGCCTTGCCAGTTTCATCATAATCGCTACTATCTACCGCACCCTCGGCAAAGAAGAAATTAATATTCATTTCGCTCGTAGGTTCAGTATCATCAGCCACGCGATAAATCTTTTGTACTTCGTAGTTAGCATAATACTGACCTGTTTTTTCACTATAGCTGTAATTTACAACGCCCCTAATCCTAAAGGTCCAATTTTTAATCTTATCATTATAAACAACCTTGCGTGCAAAGTCTACAAAATCAGATGCCGCCATAAAGTGCCTACACTTTTTCTTAGAGGCTTCAAGTGCCTCGGTTTCGCCATTCTCTTCAAGCTCCTTGCGATGCTGAAAATAATCTGTATCGACAGTAAACAATCTGCTGCCCGAAACCTTTGCTATTTCAGACTCCTCATTCCTCTTATCCCACTTAATCTGAATGGGTTCGCTCTTCTTGTCATCCTCTGCTTTTGAATAAGTGTATACTACACTATTCTTCTTATCGTCGGCCCAGCGCCCCGCATTAATTTCTACTAAATGCCTGTTAGTGCCAGCCACAAAATTAAATCTCAACTTCTGTGTCATCCAACCACTGCTGAATTTTTTTTCCTCATAACCCTTAAAATTGTCCGTATCCTTGATAGACACTATTTTACCTACCCAATTAAATGAACTACTCATAATACTTTTTAAACTCCTTTTTATTTTATTTTTTAATCATTTTGTATTGTTAATAATATCTTTCATCTAACACTGGATCTGCCCAGAGATAGATTTCATTTTCATCTTCGCCTACATCGAGGTGTTTCTCAACACCTCTACATGCTTGGCAATAAGTTTCATAGTAAATTTCATCGTCTAAATCCCAGACTTTATTTATATTTACACGGTGAACTTTACCGCATTTAATACATTGGTAGTTGCGTTCTAATGTATCCATACTCCATACTTGCGCCTCCTTGTTAATCATTTTGTTTCCTTGGATTATCTACATTATAACACATTGTGAATTATTTGTCAACTGATTTTAACTGTTTTT
>JAEIGA010010212.1_pt1 | contig 14224 bp, 9 predicted proteins | sample 9270691 | NCBI WGS metagenome assembly JAEIGA01 (sample SAMN17057246, study PRJNA624740) | gut metagenome | biome: biome; isolation source: fecal sample | host: Bos grunniens | place: China: Xizang | collected 2019 | reverse complement strand
CACCTCAATCCAGCCCTTATGCTTATTATTCTCCAAAAACATTTTACTCTACGGTTATGTTATATTTCTAATTTACGGCGATGTACTTCTTCATTGTCTACCGCTTAATGCCGCAATTTTGTTTGCGGTTATGTTATATTTCTAATTTACGGCGATGTACTTCTTCGTTGTCTTTTTAACTGAAAACTGAAAGGTGAAAAGTAAGGAGCGCTTCGCGCGAGTTTTATAAACATGCGTCGCAGACACCACACTTTTCAGTTTTCACCTTTCACTTAACTCCTACTCTTCAAGTCGTATAATCTTGGCACCAAGGGCATTAAGACGCTTGTCTATATCCCTATATCCGCGGTCTATCTGCTCGATATTCTGGATGGTACTTGTTCCCTCGGCACTCATAGCAGCAATAAGTAGTGCTACACCTGCGCGAATATCGGGCGAGGTCATATTTGCGGCACGCAACGAGTGCTCGTGGTTGTGACCTATGACCGTAGCGCGGTGTGGGTCGCAGAGGATAATCTGTGCGCCCATATCTATAAGTTTGTCCACAAAGAATAGTCGGCTCTCAAACATCTTCTGGTGGATAAGCACCGAACCCTTAGCCTGTGTTGCCACAACAAGGAATATTGAGAGTAGGTCAGGTGTAAGACCTGGCCATGGAGCATCGGCAATGGTCATGATAGAGCCATCGATGAAGCTCTCAATGGCGTAGTTCTCCTGTGTTGGGATGTAGATATCGTCGCCACGCTGCTCAAAGCGGATACCCATACGAGCAAACTGCTGTGGTATGATACCGAGGTTGTCGTATGACACATTCTTGATTGTTAGTTCCGAGCGTGTCATAGCCGCCATACCGATAAAGCTGCCCACCTCAATCATATCAGGGAGCATGGTATGCTCTGTGCCACCCAACGACTCCACACCATCAATGGTAAGGAGGTTGGATGCTATGCCTGAGATTTTTGCGCCCATGCGGTTAAGCATCTTGCAGAGCTGCTGTAGGTATGGTTCGCATGCTGCGTTATATATCGTTGTGCGACCCTCTGCCAAGACTGCTGCCATGACGATATTGGCTGTACCCGTAACAGAGGCCTCATCAAGAAGCATATATGTACCCTTTAGACGCTTAGCCTCCACGGTGTAGAACTCGTCGCTAACATCGAAGTTGAAATCTGCGCCAAGCTTCTGAAATCCAAGAAAATGGGTATCAAGACGGCGGCGACCAATCTTATCGCCACCAGGCTTAGGCATAAAGCCCACGCCATAGCGCGCAAGAAGTGGACCAATCATCATCACCGAGCCACGCAACCTGCGGCAACGCTTATGGTAATCTGCGGTGCGTAGATAATCTAAGTCGATATTCTCGGCCTGGATAGCAAAGCTATCATCTGAAAGACGCTCTACATTAACACCCATCTTGCCCATAAGCTCCAAGAGCTGCATCACATCAGCGATGATAGGTACATTATGCAATACTACGCGCTCCTTGGTTAGGAGTGTTGCGCATATAATTTGAAGTGCCTCATTCTTAGCACCTTGTGGAATTATTTCGCCCTTGAGGCGGTGACCACCCTCAACAATAAACTTTGCCATAGTGATAATTTTTTCCAAAGATACAAAGAAAAACTGAAATGTGGAAACCTCAATGAGGATAAAAGTCTCTAAAAGGTAAATTTTGTACCTACGCTTTTAAGAGAATAGAAGGGTGATAACATTTGGATATAAGAGGAAAATATCATTAAATGTTGGACTTTTGTATAGAAAAAACAGGTCAAAAGGTCGAATTGTGCCTTATATGTCACAATAATTTTGTTACTTTGTACTTTAGGAAAGAAAAGTAATGATTTTATAAACAGACTATGAAGAAATTTATTGAGCATATAGGTATTGATAGCCTTTCAGATAATAGCATAACTATTGGTGATGACCTCGCGCTATTTACGCTTAAGAGTGGTTTCGTGCAGCAGATGGTTAATGAGGCTCGCAAGCTAAATCATGCTGTTATAGTTATCTGTACAACAGGTAGTTGTCGTTTCAAGGTGAACCTTGTTGAGTATGAGGTTAACGCTCCTCAGTTGTTAAATCTTATGCCTGGGCAGATTGTTGAGCCTATGGCAAGCAGTGAGGATTTTGATGGTTATGCAATTTCGCTATCCAAACGCTTTATCGATATGGTCAACCTCCCTGGATGGCAGCATCAGTATATGATGATGTATAACAATCCTATTACGGATATAGATAGCGAGCGACTTATGGCGATGCGCATCTTCTATGCTATGTTGTATCGTGCTGCGTCTAATGATAAGAACCCATTCCGTCTTCAGGTTATCGAAAATCTAATTCGTGTATTCTATTATGGAGGTATCTCCTCTTTTGAGAGTGAGAGTCATTCGCAGGCTAAATATAAGAATGGCGTGGTTGCGAAGTTTCTGGAACTTGTGCAGACGCACTATCGCGAGGAGCGTCTTATAAGCTTCTATGCCAATAAGTTATGTATCACTCCAAAGTATCTATCTAAGTTGGTAAAAGAGCATACGGGACGCTCAGCTGGTGAGTGGATTGAGAGCCATGTTATTTTGGAGGCTCGCGCAATGCTTCAATCTTCGGATATGACCATTCAGCAGATAGCCACATCTCTACATTTCCCAAATCAGTCATTCTTTGGAAAGTATTTTAAGCGTGCAACAGGTGTCTCACCAAAGCAGTATCGTGTGGTAAAATAGACATAGAGTAAGCACTGTATAAAGATGCAGCCTATGCGGAAATAATTGGGTTGTATTGTGAAAGTTCCAGAAAAATGCGTATATTTGTCCGCTTATATATAATAATAGGAACATAATTAAAAACCAAATTATTAGCTTTATGAAAAACTTTACAATGAGACTATTTGCGATGTTCGCGATTGCGTTGGGCGTTGCATTTAGCGCATGTACTGATGACCCAAAGGAGACAGGCAAAGAGCCTAACGCTCCTGTTATTGGCGAGGTGATTGTTGATGTGAAACTCGACTACGCTAAGCCTGCGGGTGCAGTAATCAATGTTAAGACTCAGTACATTAGCGAGTTCGCCTATGTTGTAGGCAACGAACTCGATGCAGCTGCAATCTTCAAGGCAGGTGCTGAGAACAAGAAGACAATTAGCAATGTTGCTAAGTTGACTAACACCAAGATTACTCTTCAGGGTCTTGAGAAGTCTAAGGAGTATGTTGCATACTTCGCATTCCGTCAGTCTGACGATGTTCTTCGTGAGGAGGTTGTAACAGTGAACTTCACTACTACAGACTACGGTGACAATGTACTTACTGTAACAAACCGCAAGCTCGATGGTTTTGAGCTTTATGTACAGATTCCAGCAGAGGTTAAGGAGGCAGGTAACGCACTCCGTTACTCAACATCTTCACTCCCTATGTACAACTACTCTAAGATGCAGGGTGGTATGGAGATTGATATGTTGATCTTCAATGCTGGTCAGTACACTACTGATGATACATACATCCGCTACGATGAGTATTATAACTATGAGCGTGATGAGTATGGTGAGATGATTGATGAGGGTGCTGAGTATTCAGATCCTAAGGTTCCTGGTGAGCCAGGTATCTTCCTTATCGGTGAGTACTCATATATGGATAATACTGAGGAGCGTATCTGCCTTGTTGATGAGGATGGCGATGGTGATTATGAGCTTGTATCTGTATTCGATGAGCTAACATACCTCGACAAGACTGTATGGGCATATCCTGCAGGTTGGAAGCCTGGTTTCTATCGTCCAGAGTATGACTTTGTAAGATGGGCTAATGAGGTAGATACTGATAGCTATGATTCTGAGAAGTATTGGACAGGCTACTACGAGAAGCAGCTTATCATGACTATTGAGCCTGAGATTTTGGAGGGCAATGTTGCAATCGAGGTTACAGATCTTACTCCTATCGATGCAACAATCACATTCACCCCTTCAGACGATGTGCTTTTCTATAGCATCTTCGTCTGTACAGATTCTGAGTATCAGACAAATGTGTTGCCATTGCTTAATAACAACGAGGAGTACCTACGCTGGTTTGTAGGTTCATACTTTGCGATGATGTCATTCGGTACACAGGTTAAGGATGGTGTTGGTTACATGCACCTTAACGCTGAGGAGTATGGCGATAATGGTTGGTTCGTAGATACTAAGGGTATGGCTGGCCAGACTATCCATGTATTTGTAGCTGGTATGGGTGATCATAATGGTAAAACTCAGTGCTTTAACTCATACTCATTTGAGTTGCCAGAGATTACATTGCCAAAGCCAGAAATCGAGGTTTCTGCCGTTGATAGCAATGATCCATACACAGCATCATTCGTTATTAAGAACCCTAACTTTGAGACTAATAAGATTACTCAGGCTAAGTACGCTTGTAACTATGTTCGTGAGTATGACGCTATCCTAAAGGAGTATTCATACACAGATCTACTCAAGAGTATGGGTAACGCATTCACTAAGACTGATCTTGAGGCTATTAACTCTGAGGCTGGTTTGATATTCAATGTACCAAGCCGTGATAACGAGTCTACTCGTCTTGCTGTTCTTGGTTACAACTGGGAGGGTAGTGGCAACAATCCTGATGCTCCAGGTTCAACAGCTGTTGCAGAGACTACAACTGCTAATGCTAAGTTCCCAAATCGAGTTGACTCACCACTCTTCGAGAAGCTTGTTGGTGAGTGGGTAGCTACTGCTCCTATGAGGAAGTATATCGCTGCAACAGAGACAGAGCCTGAGAAGTGGGAGAATATTGGTAACTACACATCTGAGGTTGCTATCTCTGCTGGTATTGAGTACCCAGAGACATTGCCACAGAATGTATATGATATCTACGCTAAGGGTGGCTTCAATAAGGCTCAGGTAGACGAGCTTTATGATGAGTTCAAGGATATTGCTAAGTGGTATAACAATCGTACTCGTGGTTATAACCGTCTTCTATGTATGGGTTACAACTTCGCTGATCCAGACTTCTACCTTGATCAGTGGGCTACACCATACGAGTTGTTCTACGCTGAGGATTACTCTGTAAGCAAGACAAGCTACATGTTCTACGACTTCGGTCCAAAGTGGAACTTGGAGATTGATGCTGAGGGTAAGGTATGGTTGCCAATCGACATCGAGCGTGAGTACCCATTGGAGGCCTTCAACTTCGGTCTTGACTACACATTCTATATGTTGGGTGTTGGTGAGAAGTCATATATCGGTGCTCCTGTGTACAAAGAGGATGGTTCATTGTTGCTCGATTCTCGCTTCCCTGTTGAGATTTCTGATGACTTCAACACTATCACTATCAAGCCTATCAAGTACACCTATTTTGAGGAGGGTAGCACACAGGCTCGTAATGAGTACTACTACCCATGTGTTGCACAGCTTCAGAATGGTTATGCTACACCTCTTAACCCTCGTGTTTGTGGTGATGTTGTCCTAACTCGTAAGTCAGGTGCTACTCGTGCTGCTGTTAACGCATCTGTAGGCAATGCTGCAACTACAGTGGTTAGCTCTGTTGGCGAGGCTCCAGTGCCTATGAAGCCTGTATACTCAATGACATCACTCGATGCATACGAGTCTAAGATTGCTAAGCCTATCATCCGCAAGGAGCCTTATGATAACTCTGAGGAGGCTTACCACGCTCGCGTTCGTGCGTTGTTCAAGAAGATTTATGGCGTAGATTTCCCTGCTAAGAGATAATCTCTTACCATAGGATTTTTAACCTATAAATAATGCAAAATCCCTTGGGAGCTTAGGTGTTCCCAAGGGATTTTCTTTTGTGTTATGTGTGGTCTCCTGTGCGCATAAAAGTCAAAGCTTTTCAACTTTTACTAATTACTAATTTCTCTTTACTAATTTTTTTCTTACCTTTGTAAGAAAGTATGCAACTATGGCAGATAACTATTTAGAGAAGAAGATGGAGGACTACCTTCAGGCGCAGCCAGCAAAGCGTCGTGTGGCAACGCTACATAGGCTCCTACAGCATAACCGTAGCTATCGTGGCTACGATGCAAACTTCAAGGTGCGCGAGGATCAGTTGCGCCGCATAATCGAGGTGGCGACACTATGCCCCTCGGCACGCAATCAGCAAGTGTTGCGCTTTCGTCCTGTGCTTGGCGATGAGGCAGCATCGATGCTTAAATATATACGCCTTGGTGGTGCGCTGCCTGAGCTGCATCTTCCATTTGGGGGTACGGAGCCTAATGCCTTTATTGTGATATGTTCAACGGTTGAGGAGTCTAAATATGTCGATATAGACCTTGGTATAGTGGCGCAGTCGATGTTGCTTCAGGCGGTGGAGATAGGTCTTGGTGGTATCTGCATAGGTGCTTTTGACCGTGAGCCTGTAAAGGCGTTGCTTGGCTTGAAGTATGAGCCGTTGTTGGTGTTGGCTATAGGTCGCCCAGCAGAGCGTATAGTGCTTAAGGAGTGTGGTGAGGGGGATAACCTAACCTACTATCGCGAGGATGGCGTACACTATGTGCCAAAGATTAGAGTTGAGGACCTTATAATTAAATAGTATGAAGAGAGCTTTTATAACCGCTATATGTATGGCAATGGCTGTTGTGGCTATTGCCCAGGAGCGAGAGTATTGGGGGCAGCCTGAGGTTTATGAGGTGGGCAAGCTTCCTGCTCGCGCAACATTGACGCCCTATGCCTCTATGGAGCAGGCTTTGGAGCGTGGTGAGTCGGAGTGGGTGTTAGATATCAGTGGCGAATGGAAATTTAGCTGGTCACAAACGCCTGCTGAGGCACCTGAGGAGTTTGAGAGTATATTCTACGATGATAGCGAGTGGGCGACTATCCCTGTGCCAGGTAATTGGGAGATAAATGGCTACGGCATGCCAATATACACCAATGTAACCTATCCATTTGAGAAGAACCCTCCATTTGTTCCTCATGATGATAACCCTACGGGGTGCTATCGTCACCGCTTTGTGATACCTGATGCGTGGGAGAACCGCAGGGTGATACTCCACTTTGAGTCGGGCTTGGCTGCGATGTATGTCTGGGTTAATGGTTTTGAGGTCGGCTATTCGGAGGGTACGAAGACTGCCGTTGAGTTCGATATTACAAATATGGTTCAGAAGGGCGAAAACATCCTTGCAGTCAAGGGTCTACGCTGGGCGGATGGCTCATACCTTGAAGATCAGGATTTCTGGCGTTTGTCGGGTTTCGATAGAGGCGTAAAGCTCTATACCGTGGACGATGTTCGCATTGCAGATATGTTTGTGGTTGCCGACCTTGATGAGAGCTACAAGCGAGGAGTCTACACCTCTACGGTGACTATCGAGAATGGACTATCGCAGAGGTTTAATGGCTCTCTGGAGCTAAATCTTGTGGATAAGGCTGGTAGGGTGCTTATTAAGGAGAGTAGGCAGTTTGCTGTTGAGGCTGGCTCAAGGGCAGATGTGGCTATTGAGAAGCAACTTGCGAAGGTTGACTTGTGGAGCCATGAGACACCTTCGTTGTACACTACGGTTGTGGCTTTGCGAGGTGCTGATGGCGATATTATCGAGGCTACATCATCTCGCACGGGTTTCCGTAAGGTCGAGATTAAGGATGCTCAGCTACTTCTAAATGGCAAGCCGCTGATGATTAACGGAGTCAATATTCACGAGCATAATCCAGCAACAGGTCATGTGATTTGTAGAGAGCTTATGCTTAAGGATATAACCCTTATGAAGCAGTACAACATCAACGCTGTGCGTACAAGTCACTACCCACAACCTACTGAGTGGTATGACCTCTGTGATGAGTATGGTATCTTGCTTGTTGACGAGGCAAATATCGAGGCACATGGTTGCGGCACGGGTTGGCATGACTCCTATCCAGAGTTCCACCCTTCACATCGTGAGGAGTGGAAGGGTACGCACCACGATAGGGTGCGCGCAATGGTTGAGCGTGATAAGAACCACCCCTCTGTAATCCTATGGTCTATGGGTAACGAGAGCAGTGATGGCGCGGTATATGGTGAGATGTACACTTGGATTAAGGAGAGAGATAAGACGCGCTTTGTGCAGTTGGAGCAGGGCTATGGTGGCGCTCATACCGATATAATATGCCCAATGTATCCTCCTATGGGTGAGTTTAGAAGATACGCTGAGCGCGAGGATTTGAGCAAGCCATATATCCTCTGTGAGTTTGCACACGCCATGGGTAACTCTACGGGTAACTTCCGCGAGTACTTCGATATTATGGCTCTCGGTAAGCACATGCAGGGTGGTTTTATCTGGGATTGGGTAGACCAAGGTATAGATGCAGTAGGTCGCGATGGTCGTCACTATTGGGCCTATGGAGGCGATTTTGGCGCGTGGATGTATACTCACGATGAGAACTTCTGCTGCAATGGCGTTGTGTCGCCAGATCGTACTCCACATCCGGGTCTTAATGAGATAAAGAAGGTTTATCAGGATATCAATTTTGAGTTGCTTGATAGCGGTGTCGTGCGCATACATAACGATTTTAACTTCGTAGACCTAAGCGCATATAGCCTATGCTATGAGGTTCTTTGTGAGGGTGTAAAGGTCGCAGAGGGCGAGTTCTCGGATGTTAAGTGTAAGGCTGGCAAGAGTGTAGATGTGGCTATTGCGATGCCAGAGCTTGAGAAGGGCAAGGAGTATATGCTAAATCTTTACGCCTTGCAGCGCGAAGAGCATCCTTTAATCCCTGTAGGTCATAAGGTAGCCTCTGAGCAGGTGGCATTGAGTGACTATAACTTTGATGCTCGGAAGCCACATGGAAACCTCAAAATTCGTGAGGGCGAGGATTGGTTGGTTGCCTATGCGGGAGATATAGGGGTGTTGTTCAATAAGAATAATGGTCGCTTGGAGCGTTATGTGTCGGGCGATAGGGATGTAATGGCACAGCTCCCTGAGGCTTGGTTCTGGCGCGCACCAACAGATAACGATTGGGGTGCAGGCTTCCAGCGTACGGCGAATGTGTGGCGTACAAATCGCGGTAGAACGATAGAGTCATCTATTACGGTTGATGGCAATGTGGTTGTTGCGCGTAATGTTCGAGAGTTGGTAGATGCACAATCACTCTTTATTACCACATACTCGTTTATGGGTGATGGCTCACTTCGTGTAGAGGTCGAGTGGGAGCGTAAGGGCGAGTTTGTTCCTGAGCTACCACGCTTAGGTATGCGTATGATACTCCCTGAGGAGTACACAAATCTTAAATATTATGGCCGTGGCCCTTGGGAGAACTACTCCGACCGTAAGGAGTCTTCGTTTATAGCTCTTTATGAGCAGAGTACCGATGAGCAGCTCTTCCCTTATGTCCGCCCTCAGGAGTCGGGTAATAAGACAGATGTGCGTTGGTTGGAACTTACAAATGAGCAGGGTGAGGGTCTTCGTATCGAGGGTCTTCAGCCATTGAGTATCAGTGCTATGCCATATCGTTCGGAGGACTTAGACCCAGGCTTCTCGAAGAAGCAGATGCACTACTCCGATATCGAGCCTCGCCGCGAGGTAGTGCTACATGTCGACTTGGCACAGCGTGGTTTGGGTGGAGATAACTCTTGGGGTGCAGAGCCTCACGATGAGTATCGTCTAACGGCTGATAAGTATAGCTATGGTTATATTATTAGACCTGTGCAGAAAGAGAGATAATATTGGTATGATAGTACAAAAGACTCTTTGATGGTTGTTTAATTAAATAAATATCCATACTTTTGTACATTGAGTGTAAAACGATGTAATTTATAACTTAAAATTTAATACTATGAAGAGATTATCAATTCTTCTAACTTTGGCCTTTGTAGCTGTGGCAACTTCAGTGTCAGCTAAAGGCGATCTATTTAGTGGTGAGGGTTATAGCCGAACATATGTAAGCTTTAGCGAGGTATCACTTAATTGGGCAAAGGGTCAGGATGCTAACGAGGTACTCTACCCATTTGATTCAAATATCACACTCGGACGCCTCAAGTCAGGCAAGCTATTTGCTGCACTCCCACTCCATATCGAGTATGGTCTAAATTTGCAGTATATGTATGGCGATGAGTCAACATCTATTCTTGGTGTTGAGACTGGCTATAAAGCATATACACTCTCTGTGAATGCTCCAATCCACGCCTCATTGAACCTCGCATTGGGTAAGGTTGCACTTACTCCATACGCTGGTGTTAACTTGCGTTACAACATTCTTGGTGTGCAGACTACCGCAACAGAGGTTGGTAGCACAACAACAAATACAGAGTTGCGTCTTTTTGATAACTCTGACGAGAAGGGTGCTGCAGGCAAGGATGCTTGGGAGCGTTTCCAGGCAGGTCTAAGCTATGGTGTTTCATTGACTATAGGCCCTGTAACTCTTGGCGCAGGCGTCCTCACAGACCTTATGCCTCTTGTTGATCGTGGCGAGGATAACTCTGCTACACTTAGTATGAAGACTATCTCTTTGGGCTATAGCTTCTAAGAGATATTTATCAATAACTTTGCTTATGTGGGTCGGCTAATTAGTCGGCTCACTTTTGTTATATGTAGTGGAACCTATTTTTAGTGCTATCCATTGATAATAACGAAACAATTATTATATTTGTATAATCTTTTGGATTTATATTTTTAACACATAAATTACTATCTAAGCTATGAAGAGATTTTATGGACTTTTACTTTTAGCTCTTGTGGCGGTTGCTCCAAAACTATCAGCACAGAGCTTGCAATTTAGTGGTGATAGCTATCATCGTGCATTTGTTAGCTATAGTACGCTTAATATGAATTGGGATAAAGGTGGTAATGTGAATGCTCATCTATTCCCTCTAACAACGGGTATCTCGTTGGGATACTTGGAGTCGGCAAAGTTGTTTGATTTATCATTTCCTCTCCTTGTTGAGTATGGAGTTAGTCTTCAGTATAACACGGGTAATGAGATAGAGTTTCTTACAGGTGCAAGTTCGGAAGCAAGTTCGGAGTATCGTGTTAATACTTTAGCGATGAATGTCCCTGTTCATGCAGCATTGAATCTTAAGTTGAATAAGGTGAGCATCAACCCTTATTTGGGTGTTAACTTCCGAATAAATCTTTTGGGTAATCAGACTACTACTAATAAGTTAGGAAATACCACCACAACAACTAAGATGCGCCTATTTGATGATTCTGATGAGAAGGGTGCTGCTGATGATGCTGCATGGGAGCGTTTCCAGACAGGTTTGAGCTATGGTGTTGCTGTTAGCTACTCTCGATACACCTTTGGTATAGGTTTCATCTCGGATTTGATGCCTATTGTTGATTGGGACGATGACTACACAGCAAAGATGAGTATGACAACTATTTCATTAGGCTACGCATTCTAAGGTGTGTGCTTCAATCAGTAATAAGGGGTTGACCTAAGGGGTTGACCCTTTTATAATTGGCAATAATCTCTATTTTGTGCGATATATTGTTGTCGTTTCAAAAACAATTGTTATATTTGTATAGTCGATTTGAAATAATATTAACACATAAACTACTATTAAGGCTATGAAGAGATTCTATGCACTACTAATCGTTGCACTCTTTGCAACAGCACCAGCCCTTATGGCGCAGAGCGCATCATTCTACAACGCTACACGCGATGCTGAGAAGATGATTAAGAAGATGCCTACTGAGAACTACCGCCGCGCCTATGTCGGTTTCAACGATGCTCATATCAACTGGAAGGATTATGACCACGAGTGCGAGATGTGGTATCCTGTAAAGTCTGGTTTCACTTTGGGTTACTTGCAGTCATATCATATCCTCAAGGGTCTACCTGTATTTGTTGAGTATGGTGCAAATATACAGTATCTCTTTGGTAAGGAGGAGCTTTCTGAGGCCTTTGCTGGTTGGTTGGGCGCAGATTGCTACAAGGCTAATACCTTTGCTTTGAATGTCCCTGTAAATGTATCAATGCGTCTATCGTTCGAGAATAACACAATCGCCGTAACACCTTATGCTGGTCTTAACTTCCGCTTTAACCTTGCAGGTAAGCAGATTACTGAGGGTGAGGTTCTTGATAAGCCTTATACTGCAGAGGTACGCCTTTTTGACAGCTCAGATAAGGAGGGTGCTGCAGGTAAGGATGCTTTCAAGCGTTTCCAGATGGGTCTAAACTATGGCGTTTCATTCTCTTACGATGTATATACACTAAGTGTTGGTCGTGTGTCGGACTTTACCCGTATCGCAAACTTCAACGACCACACCTATAAGGGTCGTATGGGCGTTACTACAATCTCTGTAGGTTACGCATTCTAAGTAAGGACTTAATAATATGGAGTAGACCGAGATATTTCGTGGTCTACTTTTTTGTGGTGTTATCATTTATTGCTAATTGATAGATTTTTTCTACCTTTGTGGTAGAATAGATTTTATAACATATAAATTATCATTGTATGAAGAGATTATTTATCCTTATGCTTGGTATGATTGCAATGGTGGCGTGTACAGAGCCAGAGAAAGGCAATCAGCCAAACAAAGAGCCAGAGCAGCCTGAACAGCCAGAGCAGCCTGAACAGCCTGGACAACCAGAGCAGTCACCTTTTTCAATAGTAGTAGAGGAGGTTCATGCAGCCTCTGCAATAACCCAGGTTACCCCTGTAGATAGCCAGATGACCTATATTATGTTCCTTGATGAGGTGTCATACTTCAAGAATGGTGATATCACTACAGCTGAGCAGCTTTGGGAGGATGATTTCCTTGCTTTTGAGGGTAACGCTGCGGAAAATAAGATGATTCTAAGGGACTATATGGAGCAGCAGAATGTCCTATTTCAGGGTACTAAGCGTGTGCAGTGGAATAGAGTACGCCCAGGTGTTGCTTCGGTGTTGTATGTCTATGGTGTGAAGTTCTCGGAGGATGGCGCATCGTATGAGCCTATAACAGATATTGTATGGACAGTTATCGAGCCTGAGTATGCACCATTGCAGAATATTAGCTTCACAGTAGGCGTAGAGGTTGATGGTGCAGATGTGGCACTAAATGTTACGCCTGATAATTGGGATGGCTACTACCTTGTAAAGATTGTTGATGCTAATGATGATCTATATCTTGGAAATGATGCTACTATCACCGATGAGTTTATGGAGAGTATTGCTCACGAGTGGATTATGTCATGCGACTCAAACCTTAGAGCAGGACACTCTATGCAGGAAATTCTTGATGGTATAGCCTATAAGGGCAATGTGGTTATTGAAAAGGAGTTGTCGTCGTATAGCCTCTACACAGCTCTTGCATTCCCAATTGCGGAGTATGATGGTTACTATCAGGTTGTAGCCAAGCCAAGCTACATAAACTTCTCTACCGAGGAGGTACAGCAGTCGGATTTGGATATCAACATCGAGGTTACAAACTGCTATGTGCGCGTTGCTGACCTTAAGATTACACCATCAAACTCAGATGAGGCATATATGTTGCTTATTACCCCTACGGAGTATCTACCTGCAGACTACGATGATGATGTGTTGTTGGATATGGTATTGGGCGAGTTCTACCCCTATGCATATAACTTCAAGGGAGAGATCACCACACACCTAAATACCCTATACCCTAATAAGGAGTATATCGTTGTGGCATTTGGTTATAGCGGTGGTATTGTAACCACTGAGGTATGCACTAAGATATTTAAGACTGAGCCTGAGGGTGAGTGCTTGTTGGAGATTACAGATGTTGTCTTTAGTGGCCCTTATCGCCCTGCCGACCTCTATAACTATGACCCTGTTTTATATGCGGATTTTAGACCAGATTATAATCCAGAGACTAGTGTGGGTGTGATTGCAATGGAGGTAAAGACAAGCGAGCCTACAACAGATATCTTTACTTATGCATGTACCAAGATGGATTATGATTGGGGTGGCTATGATACAACCTTCTATGACTTGTTGATTGATACCTGTCCTCCAGTAGCGTTAAGTACCATTTACTATGACTATATGCCTTACATTGTATGTGCTGCGGCATTTGACTACAAGGGTAATGTAACGCCTATGTGGATGTCAGAGCCTGTAAACTGGACAAGTGCAAATATCCGTCCTATCGAGGAGCTTATCGAGAAGCTTGAGAGTGGCGCAAAGGTGCAGATGCTTTCAGTAGCACCTATGAAGTAGGCTGTCACGAGAGTGAATAAAAAGTGTATTTTGTCGTTACGCTTGCCCTCAAAATGCTCATTTACGCTCAGTAAACTCCGCTTTTTCGGGCTTCGCAAGCCTAAAACTACATCTTTTTATTCACTCTCTTAGGTTATGGGGGGGGCTGACTAAGTTGCT
>JAEIGA010010211.1_pt1 | contig 14224 bp, 7 predicted proteins | sample 9270691 | NCBI WGS metagenome assembly JAEIGA01 (sample SAMN17057246, study PRJNA624740) | gut metagenome | biome: biome; isolation source: fecal sample | host: Bos grunniens | place: China: Xizang | collected 2019 | reverse complement strand
TGGGCAAGTGAAGATCTGCGCTGTTGTTGCAATACCACCACGTGAACCAAATGCGTAGAGGATATAGTCGGTACCACCCTCAAGGCCGATAACATTCTGCTCGTAGTCGCCCTGGATAAACTCGTAATCAAGGTTCTCGAGCAAGTACTGCTGACGCTCAGCATCTGTGTTACCATAAGTAGCCCAATCTGAAGCCTTCTCCCAACCAGCGATATAGTAATCGTTGTTTGTAGTAGTGAAGCTGATGTGTGCAGTCTGTACAGTAATCTTAGATACAGAAGGTGTAATCACGTTGTCAGACATTGGCACGCTACCAGTCTCAATCTTAACAATCTTAGGCTCTGAGCAGCAAAGACCATTCTCATCCATTGCGAATGCGAAGAGGTAGTAAGTGTGGTTAGCCAAAAGCTCGAAGTCGAACTTGCTACGTGGAGTACCATCCTCGTATGTACCCTGGCAGTTGTAGTAGTCACGGATTGTCTGACCACTCATATTGCCATTGAACATCATATCCTGTACGGCGAATGACCAGTAGAACTCTGCTACGTCACCCTCGTCCTTGAGGAAGTCGAATGATGCGAGATAGTCGTCAACCATTAGGCCGTTAAGCATATCGAAGTAGTATGCACCCTCGAAGCCGTTAGCAGTAACGTCTGCTGACACAACGCAACCATCAACTGAGTACTCTACATTGAAGTCTGCAGCAATCTTCTCAGGAGCCTTAGTGTAGATCTCGAAGAAAGCTACCTCTGAAAGAAGTGCACCTGAGTCATAGTCAACGTAGTAGCAGTAGAATGTGTAAGGAATACCTGCAGCACCCTTACCTGGAGTGATACCACGCTGATCGCCAATCTTTGCACGCTCCTGAATAATCTGAGCAGCTGACATGCCGTAGAACTGACCCAACCAACCGAAGTAAGCGACATCGTCCTCGTAGAAATCCTCACCAGTCTCGAAACCTGAATCATGGATGTACCTAGGATCTGCTGACATCACGATATAAGGCTGTGTCTTGTTGCCAGGAATAACGTCTACAGTGTATGAGAAATAGTCAGATGATACGTTCTCCAACTTAAAGCTATCGTTTACCTTAGCGCCCTGCTTTACAACGAACACTGCATCCTCAGCGTAGCGGTACTTAATAGTCACCAAGCACTCACGAGCCTTGTCTGAGTTGTTAGCATCAACAGAGAATGAGAGGACACCAGAGATGCTTGTGTTAAAGTTGTTAACCCAAGACTCAGCAGCCTCAGCAGAGATCTTCTCACCAGCGTGAGCGTTCTCGATTTCGTAGATCATGGTGTAGTCGCCACCAGCCAACGAAGCCTCAACCTTGTTTGCGTTGAGCTTGATTGTTGAATCCTTCTGCACGCCTGGTGTAGGATCATCATTCTGAGGATTCTCCACACAACCAACTGCGAATGTCAAGGCGAAGATAGGCAAAATTGCCACCAACAAATTCTTGAATGTTCTCATGTTAGAATTTAAAATTAGGTTATTGTTAGTAAAAATTTGTTTCTGTTATTTAAAAATTTAAATAAAAACTACTTCTTCAGTTGGCAAATATACGAATAAATTGCAAATATTCACACCACAGCTCACTTTTTTCGCTACATATCTGCGAATATTTTGATTTTGGATATAAAAACTCTATATTTGCAAAATAGACAACTATAAAAAAACATACCTATGAGAATTTTCGACAGACTATTTCTTCTTATTGCGACCATCTGCGCCACATCGCTTGCGGCGTGCAACGAAGGTCCTATTGATGAGCCAAACAACACAGAGCTTAGCGTTGTGCTCGAGAAGACTGAACTTACGATTAGTGGCGATGGCGGCACACAGTGCATAGGCTACACCATCAACAATGGCATCAACGGCATCGACATCGTAGCCGAGGCCGACGTGGAGTGGATTTACAACATACGCACCGAGGCAAGCTCTCTTTATTTCGACTGCGACAAGAACTTCACAAACAAGGAGCGTAGCGCAATGATTGCTGTGCGCTACCCCACATACAGCACTCAGACGATAAAGATCAAGCAGACATCGAGCGATGCGCTAACATTTGAGATGGAGGTATGCGACATTAAGACAACAAGCTGTTCTACGAAGCTATATCCTTCAGACAAGCAGACACCCTATATAGTATATATGGCCGAGAAGGATTATATCCTAAGCAGCATGATAACCAACGAGCGTGAGCTATTCGATGACGACTACAAATACTTCACATCGATGGCTGAGAGCGCTGGTGCAGCCAACCTCAAGGAGTTTATGAAGGCATACGACATCTACTACACTGGCGACTCATATATCGGCTGGACAAGCATGGTGCCCGACAAAGAGTATGTCATCTATGCCTACGCAATCAAGTTCAACGAGGATGGCACAGACTACGACCTTGCATCGGCCGTGACACACGAGATTGTAACACTTCCAACACAGGTTTTCACCGACATCGAGTTCGACGTAACAATCACCGTTGATGGTCCTAAGGCGACATACGATTTCGAGCCTGTGAACTGGGATGGCAAGTACTTCATCGACATCTATGCCGAGGGCGAGTATATGTATCGCGCGGAGGGCACTACCCCCGATGACGACTACTGCAAGCAGGTGGCAAACAACTGGATTAGCCTCATCACCATGTACATGCAGTCGGGCTACACCGCAGAGAACCTCATGGAAATCATGTGCTTGCAGGGCCACGACAGCTACTTCGAGATTCTTGAGGCCGACACCAGCTACTGCATGGTGTTCTACGGCATCGAGATGGTTGACGGCCTACCACAGGTGACAACAAAGCCATATTTCGCACACTTCCGCACCGAGGAGGTGAAGCCTTCGGACATGACCATCGACATCAGCGTAGATAACTGCTACGTGCGAGTTGCCGACATCCGCATAGCTCCATCCGACGAAATGGAGCAGTACGTTGCTACGTTCCTCACAACAGAGAGCATCCCAGCAGATAAGACCACTAACGAGGATATCATCAACTGGCTGCTTGAGTTCAACCTTTCGAGCAACATCTATCGTGGCACTATCGACACCACGCTTGTGGGCCTCGAGCCAGATACCAAATACACCGCTTTGGCATTCGGCTACTATGGTGGCGTTGTCACTACCGACCTATTCCGCTACGACTTTAAGACCGAGCCAGAGGGCGAGTGTCAGAACGAGGTGCTTGGCGTAAACATCACAGGTCCTTATAGCCTCCTTGCGCTCGAAACCGCCATGCCTGACGAGTTCTACCAGTATGGCATGTTCGAGTCTATGGGCTGGTATGCTATGTGTGCTGAGATTGTCACCGAGAACCCTAACGACTACGTCTTTATGAATACGTATACAGTAGAGGAGCTTGTGACAAGCGACATGGACTGGGTTAAGTCTGATGTTGTGTCGTACGTGTCAGATCGTAGCTGCTTGTTCGTTGGCGAAAACGACAAACTCTATGTGATGTGTGCAGTAACGATGGACTATAAGGGCAATTATAGCGATATGTGGGTGTCAGATCCATTCTCATTCACCTTCGCAAATGGCACTCGCGACATCAACGAGCTTCTTGAGAAGTTGGGCTACACAGCACAAACACAGGCCGAGCCTCTGCTCAAAATGCTCAGCATGTAACCTCGCTGATAACCAAAAAAAAGCACCCTGCGGGGTGCTTTTTTTGTGGAGTGAGAAGAGTGGGTATTATGGGTACATTGGATAGAGAGTTTAAGGAGATTAGGGAATATAAGGAATTTAAGGAAGTAGACAAGCCATCTATAAATTCACTAATTTCCTTAATCTCATCTCATTGCCCAAGATACCCATTCTACCCACAATACCTACATCAGTCTGTCATGCTGAGCTTTAGCGAAGCATCACTCGGTAAGCACCAGCTGCGAGATCCTTCACTACGTTCAGGATGACACTCTAAATTTCATATCAGAAGGGGGTCAGATGTGGTTTGGCAGCGACACCAATTTAGCGACAGAAGGTAGTAGATATAGCGCTCGACAAAAATCCCGACGATGGGCTGTACTTGGCGTACTGCTCATTCGGAGCTTTGATTGAAAGGCCGCAGATGCGCCCTTATCACAACCAATTTAGCGATAGAAGGGGTTAGGCTTGGGCTATTGCAAAAGTGAGCACCCGAGGATAGTAGTAAACCTACAGCCTCGGGTGCTCATCTTTTAGCAATGGGCCGAGAATGGCCCCTTATCTCGCTAAATTACTTTGTGGGGAAGTCCACACCATAAATCTTCTTGAACAACGCCTGAACACGTGCGTGGTAAGCCTCCTCAGAGTTGTCGTGAGCCTGCTTAAGAACTACACGCTTAATCTGCTTAGACTCGTCGATTGTGAGAGGAGTTACAGAGTAAGTGCGCTGCTTAGCCTCAGGAGCATTGCCCAATGCCTCAACAGATGCTGATGCTGATGTACCAACAGAAGCATTTGCCTTAGCAGCCTGTGCCGAAGCGCCCTTACGCTTAAGAACTACGTCGCCGCAAACACGTGGGTTGAGAGGTGTAGCCTGGCCATACTGCAACTGAGCTACACATGGGTAGTAGGTCTCGGTAGCAGCGTTACCATACTGGTCGGTGTAGTTGTAAACGATAGGCTTGATAGTAAGTGTGTTACCATCAGCAGATACCACAACAGGGAAGCGTGAATCCAAGAGGAGGTTGCCTGAGTAGTCGTAAACAGGAGCACCGAGGTATGACTTGTCGCCCACAGCCAACATATAGAATGTGTAGTCGATACCGTAGTAGAATGCCGACATTGGGAACTCACGCTCGATGTTGATTGGCAACCATACGTTACCATCAGCGTCGATCTCGAGGTTCCACTTAGGACCGAAGTCGTAGAACATATCAGCAACAGTAGCTACAGAGAACTCGCTTGAGATGAACAAGTCGTAAGGAGTCTGGATTGTAGCGAGGTTGTACATAGGATCTGTGAGGTTGTAGCCGAGGCACAACAAGCGGTTGAAACCACGTGTACGCTGGTTGTACTGCTTAGCCATCTGCGAGAACTCCTCGAACAACTCGTCGGTCTTATCACGGCTGATGCCCCACTCCTTATAAATGTCGTAAACGCTCTCGTCGAGTGACTCAGGGTACTCGATGCCTGAAGCGATCTTCACGTATGATGAGTAGTTGCCTACAGGCTTCCAGTAAGCCTCCTCAGTCTCGGTAGCAGCAACGTATGTCTGCATAGGAGCTGTAGCCTCCCACTCGCCGCAGAGAGTAGTGAAGAGCTGTGACTCAACACGTGTAGGATAGTTTGCATTAGGAGTCTTAACCTCTGCAACAGCCTTAGAATCAGCAGCATCAGGGTTGTTAGATGAACCCTCCCAGTTATAAGCAAGAACAGCAAGACGTGTTGTAGCATTCTCGCGGCTCGATACTGTGAAGTTGAAACCAGCCTCAGAGTTGATCTGCTCGATAGCAGTCAAATCATTGTGAAGTGCGTTACCCATCTGCTTAAGAAGGTCAGTGTAAGAGTACTCCTTAAGGATGTTGTCGAACTCACGAACATAGTTACAAGCGAAGTAGAGCTGTGTAATGTCGTTAGTGCCGTAGTTAGGGTTCTTGATGTTGAATGTAGCAGAGTAAGGATCATTAGTCTCAACAGGAGTTACGATTACCTCTGGTTTTGGCAATGTAACCTCTGGCAAAGTGAATGTTGTAGTGTTGAAGCACTGAGTCATACCCTCCTGATCACCGATACCAGCTACCAAAACGCGGATAGTCTGACCTGCCATACCCTTAGTATCAACAAACCAACCATTTGTACCCCACTCCTCAGCATTGAGGTGAAGCTCAGTCACAGAATCCATTGATGAGTGAGTACCGAACGACTGCATAGCGAAGTACGAACCTACGAACCAACGCAAGTAGTCCTCATTGTTGTCGATAAGAGGCAAGATCTGAGTCTCATACTCTGACTCAGTGCAGATAATAATATTGTAGAGCAAGATATCCTCGTCAGCTCGGAATGTGATAGTTGCGTCGATAGGAGTCTTATCAGTAACCTCGATAGCTACGTTACCCTCAGTTGTCTCAGGCTCGAGAGTGTCGATTTGGAGACGATTATAGTAGCCTGTCCAATACTTCTCAGAATCGTAAGCGTCGGTGTTAACCTCGTCGATCCAACGCAAGAAGTCGTACATAGGGTTGTAGTAGCCTGGGTTCCAACCAGCAGGGAAAGCCCAGATTGTACGATCAAGGTATGTAAGCTCATCGTAGTATGACTTAAGCTCAAGAACGCCGTCACCATCCTCGTCAACGTAGCAGATACGCTCGTTAGGATCGTCCATATAAGCATACTCACCAATGATGAATACGCCTGGCTCACCTGGAACCTTAGGATCTGCGTATTCTGCACCCTCAGCAATAACGTCGCCATTCTCGTCACGCTCGTAGCTGTAGTACTCGTCGTAGCGGATGGTCTTGTCAGTTGTTGTGAACTGCTGAGCGTTGTAGAGCAACATGTCGATCTCCATAGAGCCCTGCTGCTTCATGTAGTTGTACATAGGGAGCGATGATGTAGAGTAACGCAAAGCGTTCTTGCGCTCCTTAACATCCTCAGGAATCTGTACGTGAACAGCAAAACCGTCGTACTTGCGCTCAACAACAGTGAGCACCTCGCCATAGTTTGTTGTTGTGAACTCAGCAACCTTAACCTCGCCATAGATCTTGCCATCAGACTGACGGAAGGCGAAGTAAACCTTGTGAGAGGTGTTAGCCTCGAGGCCCTGAATTGTCACAACCTTTGCGTTCTCAATAGATGGATCCTCAATCTCCACCTTATCGCCACCAGCAAGGATAGCTGTTGCATCACGATCCTTGTCGAGGACATAGGCGAACTCCTTGATGCCAGTTGTCTTAACTGTGATGTCTACCGATGCAGGCGTAGGCTCACCCACCAAAATCTCGATAGAGCTCTGTACACTTGGACCTGGCTCTGGTGTGTCAGGAGTACATGCGCTAACTGCAATACCAGCAACTAATGCCACGAACGCAGTTAGTAAGTGTGAAAAGTTTTTCATAAAAATTGGTTAATAATTGTGTAATAATGTGTTTTCTTGTTTTTCATGTGCACGTATTAGCGAGCAAAAGTAGTTATAATTTGTCAAACTCAAACATTCGTAACTATTTTATATGCATAATATTGACTTTTTCTGCATATTTATACAGGGAGGGGTATTTTGGGCGAAACGGGTTAAAATGTATAGGGGTGGGAAAATCTTGTGTTGTATGTGCTTGATGGAGGGGTATGGAATTTAGAGAATTTAAGGAAATTAAGAAAAGTAAGAAGAACACTCCCTAACTTCTCTAAACTCCCTAATCTCATTAAACTCCTTAATTTCATTTGCCCCTGCCCACCTAAATTAGCACACTGATTTGTTGTTAGAAGTGGTTAGATGTGGTCTTGACATGAAATCGGGCTGGATAGGTAGTACTTGATGTACGTCCTATTCAGCCCAATGATTGAGAGGTCGAAGATGAACACTTACCACAACAAATCTAATTTAGCGATAGAAGGTAGCAGATGTGGTCTCGACATGAAATTGGGCTGGAAGGGACATACTTGGCGTATTTCCCTTTCAGCCCAATGATTGAGAGGTAAGCAGATGCTGCCTTATCTCGCTAAATTAAAGGTAGTAGTAGATATTCTCGGTCCACTCCACCTCAACCCATGTGCGGAGCAACTCGCCCTGCGGGGTATAGTCGAGGAATAGGTCGACAAGCTGATTGTCGACAATAGTCTCTATCTCAATGAAATAGATGTCGTCACCATTGCTGCGCTTAACGAGCGTAACATCGGCCACAGGGGTAACTGCGCCATAAGCACTCTCAAAAGCATTGAGCACCGCAGCAGGCAGCTCCGACTTGCTTATATCGAAGGTTGTAAGCACCCATGTGCCATCCTTTGTAAACCAGGCCTCGCAGTCGTTCGATACACCAGGAAGCTTAAACTCTGCAACGATATGTCCATGCTTGCGCTCCCACTCCACATCTACGGCATTGGGATATGTCTGCCGAAAATCGGCGCTCATAGTTGCCGATGGCGAGTAGTCGTCATCGCAGCCGACAGCCAGCATTGCTGCCAGGGCAACGAAGAAAAATAGCATCTTTTTCATAGTCATTACGGTTTTAGGTTGTTAATAACCAAGAATATCATTAGTCGTCGATGTCGACGAGTCGAAACGCCTTATCAAAGCATAGCTCGAGGCCGCCGCTGAGCTTCACCTCCCACTCGTGGCGCTCACGCTTGATCTCGACAACATGATTATCGGGATAGCGGCTACCGACGTATGATGCTATCTTGTTGGGCACAAGCGCCTTAGGCACAGCATCGTAGCGGCAGTCGACCTCTGTCCAGTTGCCAGCGCCATCAAACTCGAGTTTAAGGCCGCTCTCGAATATCACGGTGTACTCGTTGGAGATAATACCCTCGTCGAGCTCAACGAATGACACCCTCTCTTTCGCAAAATATTTCTGCACAAACTGCTGAGCCTCAGCAGGTAGCGCCGAGAACTCTATCTGGCGATCATGGTCATACACAATGGTACTTGCGGCCGAAGCCGATGAGATGCACGCCACAATGGCCAACAAAAACATTGAAATCTTTTTCATAACTATTTTTAGTTTTACACACCTATGTACAAATATCATGCACATAAGATAAATTTAGCATTAATCTAACGGCGCAAAGATATAAATTATTTTCCGAGAGCGATTATTTTTTCGCTTTTAATATTTATTTTATTTTCTTATAGTCGCATCACTAAAACTTATAATATGCGACAATAATATAATCATCAACAAAAAAAGACGAGGCCCAAACCTCGTCTTTTCATTGATTATCAATGTTTTCGGAAGAACTTACGTTTTATCCACAGGTAGTAGCCCGTGAGCGGCAACGTAGCACCGAGCAAGGCCGCCATGAACCACAGTACCTTAGTGAGCAAACCGCCGAAATTACCGACATGAATGGAGTATATAGCTCCTCGCAACTTGCGACTCTTATCCCTATCACGATACAACTCCGACGATAGTATCTCGCCCGTAGCTGCATCGAAGGTATAGCTATCAGTAGCTCGTTGGTTGATAAATCCTGATGGCGACACCGTTGCCTTTGCGTGCGACAGCGTTATCATGCGAGCATCGGGATTCTCCTCGCTCAACCTATCATAGACACTCTGCCATACCTGATAGTCGAGCATCACATCGCTATGCTCCTTGTCCTCATCCTTGCCATGCTTAACACTCTTGCCCGCTGGGGCATCGCCACCCAACAGACGGTAGAAGCCTGTGCGATACCACTCGAATGACCAGGTAAGGCCTGTGAGCGCCATGACCAACAGAAGCAATGTGGCATAGATGCCTCCCGCAACATGCAGGTCGTACCAGAAGCGATGCCAGCCAAGACGCAGAGCAACCTTCGAGCGGTTGATCCACATCTTCATGCTCTTAGGCCACCAGATGACCATGCCAGTGATAATAACCAGGGCCATCATAAGTGTTGAAATGCCAACAATTAGCTTACCCCAAAACACGCCTCCATCATCCGGGCGGCTATCCATGAGCCAACGGTGCAGACGAAATATCGTGCGGAAAAACTCGATGCGCTCGCCCGAGCCGAGAACCTCACCAGAGTATTGATCGACATACACAGTTCTGCTATCAGGCTTCGACAACGACACCTCATAGCTGCGCTCGGCATCGTCAAACGTAGTGATACTTGTGATCGTCTGCCCCTCGACAAGCGAAGGCTCGATGGCAGCAACAAGCTCGGTGATAGTCAACGGCTTATCGCCAACTTCACGCACATAATAGATGTCGCTCTGCAACGAGCGTGTGACCTCGCCCTCGAAGATAAGGATCGCTCCCGTAAGGCACGTTATCGACATCACCAAGCCCAAAGGCATTGATAGCCAGATATGTAGTTGTTTGAATAGTTTTCGCATCATGGCACAAAGATACAAAATATTTTCCGAAATATCAGTTTCGTGGCGACAGACGACCTATGGCGCTAAGCTTCGTTGCCTCAACCTTCAAGCCCAGCACAGCCTTTGCCGTTGCGAGGTCGATGACATATACCGAGGGGTAGTCATTTGTCACGGTAACAGCGACATAGACCTTACCGTTCTCCGAATAAGGAGTAGTGCCGAGGCTCGAGATAACATCAGCCGATGGAAGCCCCTCGACAGGGGTGAGCGTCTGTGCCTCAACGTCGAAGATAGCCAACTCATTAGCCACCATAGTCTTTGCTGGGGCAAGAGGCTCAGAGTACATGAGCATCAAGAACTTAGAGCCACCAACATACCACGTGCGCTGAAACGAACGACCATCGGCCAGTGCCTCGATATTTACGTAGTAGCTTTCATCAAACTCGTAGCTTCCCGCCTTGATGCGCACCACGCCCGCAGGGAGCACTGTTCGCTGACGCTCATCGGCCATGGTCTTGGCATACGACGGCGAGAAGACATATACATCTCCCGAGTCGGCACGCCACACCATTTGATAGTACTGCGACTTGTTGCGACCAGCGGCATAGCTAATCTTGTCGGTGCGCAACAGACGCTTATGGCTTAGCGTCTCGTCGTCGAAGATGGCTATCCAGCACTCGTCGGGATACTGAGTCCACTGCAACTCTCCCTCCTTATATGAGCCACTGCCCGAGCCACCAGCCTCGGTCTTTACGAGGTCCTCGAAGCCCTCACGCACCCACTTACCACCGTCGGCCTTCACGCCATACTGGCTTAGGCCCATAGGCACAGCGGCCGAGAATATCTTGCCATCGACCTCCTCGATGCCCGCCAAAGTTACATACTCACCATTGCCCAGGAAGTTCTCGGCAAGGTAGTGCTCCTCGAGGGTGTTGTTAGTGGTGTAAGTCTCAGCCTCGACGTCAAGTAGCGACACGAGTATTGCCTTTGGTAAGTAGCCATTTTCGTCGGCAAGCTCAGTGGGACCATCGCCCGTAGATGTTGTCATGACATACTTATCGAAAGTACCGACAGTAGTGAAGCGTCTGACGGCATACTCTGCAGGGCGTGCCGAGAGAGTATAATCGCTATTCATCACGTAGGAGCGTGTTGTGCCAGCATTGCCCTGATTGTAGGTCAAGCCATATAGATACTTATCGCCCCAAAACACCCAGTAGGATGCACCATCGTTGACCAAGCCATGCTCCATGCCCACAACACCGCTATCGAGGGTTGATGCCGTGAGCAGAGCATTTGTCGTTGTATTGGAGAATACGCCCTCCGAGGCGATGACGTATGGGCGCTCAACACCATCGTCATACCCACCATGGTTATTACCGTTAGTCTGCTCACACGCCACAGAGGCAATGATTGCTAATGCTGCAATACTTAGCTTAAATAAAATCTTTGTTCTCATACTATCTATTATTATTATTTTGTTAGTTTCCACCAAACATCACGCGCAACTTCACATAGTAGGCACGTCCCGCCTTCTGAAGGCTAAAATTGTCGTAGAGACGTTCGTTGCTAAGGTTGCGGCACTCCAACGAGAGGTTGTAGCGACCACCCTGCAACGAGTAGCCAATAGATAGGTTGTGCGAAAACTGCTTAGGTATCATAAACTCATCCTTGTTTGCACCAATGCGTGATGAGTAGTAGTAGAAGCTATGCAGATACTGATTGTCGTAGGTGATGGTCAATAAGTCACCACTCTTGATGGCATCGTGCCACGTGAATGTAATGTCGCTGTCGGCAAACATATATGGAATGTTGGGCATGCGGTCGCCATAGCCAAGGTTGGGCATCGACGTAGTGCCTATGGCAATCTTCTGATTGTCACGCACATCCATATACGATAGGTTACCACCTACCGACAACCATTTGGCCAGTGTATAGCGCACCGACACACTACCGCCAAGCGTCATCACTCGTCCATAGTTTAGGTAGCTCGCAGCAGCCTTACCGCCACTCAAATCAACAATGTTGCGCTGGATATAGTCGTTTGTATTACGAAAGATGAAGCCGCCCTCGACATATAAATTATGTCGATGCTTAGCACCTAAATCCACTGAGTAGCTGACATTTAGGTTTAGGTTGTCGCTATTCTCAGGGCGGATGCCTATATCTCCCATCTCGAGATCCTCGTCACCAAACATCTCCTCGATAGAGGGCAGGCGGTAGGCCTTCTCGTATGACAGCTTAGCTTGTAGTTCGCTTGCTATAAACCATGTTGCAGCAGCACCATAGCCCAACGCACTATTTCGACGCATGGCCTCGACAAAGTTAGACTGGTTGGCATCTGTTGCCACCGGTCCTGTGGCCACCACCGAGTAATATTTGGCAAAGAGCGATAGGTTCCACCTATCCGATGGGCGCAGACGATACTGCAAGCCCGTGATATTCTTCATCGTATGCTTATCAATAGCCGAGCTCTCAGGCTCATTAGCCAAGAGCGACGTGGTGCTACGACGAAAGTCGTTGAGAACATGATTAAGGGTTATGGTATGCACCTTAGAGATGCGATAGTTGAGTGTTGCCGTAGCGCTCCAATTACGGTTGTTGGCTTGCGAATGCTGATACGACTGCTCGCCAGGCGAGTTTAGGCGATGCCTCTCGCCGAGCCAGTTGTACTTATATTGTGCTGTGTCGACATTCGTTGTCGCCGTATGGTTGTATGTCGCCGTTAGCGTGAGGTCGAGGCCATCGACCACGATGTTGCGCTTCAGATACTCCACCGAAGGAATTAGCGAGTAGCCATGACGATGCTTCTGGCCGTAGACAATGTCCTGACGCACACCCGTTTGTATCTGCTTGGCCATCTGCGAGTAGCTGATGCCAACAACAAAACGGTCGGCCCAAGATTTGTCAACAACGCCAAGCTTAGCCACCAGAGCTTCGTTGCGATAGCGGTCGTTGAAACGCTCAACGCTTATCTTATTATCCTTATCGATGCGCCCTGTGGCAAAATCCTCAACTGCCGCCTCAACACGATAGTTGTTGTCGGAGTAGTTCTGAAAGGCATTAACCTCCCACATAACACCATTCTCAAATGTCTGTCCAGCATGTATGTTTGAACGATGGGTATTGAACGAGCCAAACGAGTAGGACGCATCGGCAAACCAGCGGCGACGACTCTTGTTTGTCACGATGTTCACAACGCCGCCAATGGCATCTGAGCCGAAGCCCACAGGCACAACACCTCGATATACCTCTATACGCTCGGCAAAGCCCGCAGGTATGTTGTTGAGCGAGAATGAGCTACCAACACCCTCCTGAGGCACGCCGTCAATAAATATTTTGACATGCTTGCCCGTGAAGCCATCTACGGTGATAGCCATATCTGAGCCTACGCCGCCCGACTCACGAAGCTTCAGGCCAGGAGCCTTTGCCAGGGCATCCGACAGATTTTTTGAGCTGTTGGCCAACGACTGCGCATCTACAACTACGGCATTGAATGGCGAGCGACGCATCTGCTCCACACCCGAGGCCTTGATAACAACCTCGTCGATATGTGTCGACGACTCAGCAAGCTCGAAGTTAAGCTCCGCACGAGCCTTAGATGCTACTATGGTGTGCTGCTCGGCATCATATCCAAGCATCGACACTTCTACACAGTGCTCGCCAGGCGCCACTCTTAGTTCATAACGCCCCTCGGCATCGGTGGTAGTACCCTGAGTAGTACCCTTTAGTGCCACTGTGGCATATTGCAGTGGTGAGCCATCTTCAGAGAGCACCACTCCTGAGAGCCGTACGCCTACGCTTAGAGTTGATGGTGGCTCGGTGGCTTGCACCTCAGGTGCTACAAATACGAATATGGCTAATAATATAATATGTACGATTGTTCTACTCTTCATAGTTTCTAACGCTCTATTTCACGGTGCAAAAATAGAGTATAACCTTTAGAGCCACAATCGCAAATATTTGGTAAAAAGCTAAACACCCACCCCCAAATGTTGGGGATATGGTAGTGCTAATTCACTACTGTTCTACGAGTTAGCAATATGTGAATGAGAAATAGGGATATGGGGTAATATGGGGTAATATGGGTTGATATGTGTTAATATATGTGCGCATATTACCCCATCGGAACTCATCGTCCCCATTCCTAAGTAAGAAACAATTTTTTGTTAGAAGTGTGCCGAGTACTACACTCGGCAAAAATGCCACCGATGGGTAGTACTAGACGTACGTCCCATTGGTGGCATTTTTTGTTAGGGGCCGCAATCGACC
>JAEIGA010010210.1_pt1 | contig 14225 bp, 10 predicted proteins | sample 9270691 | NCBI WGS metagenome assembly JAEIGA01 (sample SAMN17057246, study PRJNA624740) | gut metagenome | biome: biome; isolation source: fecal sample | host: Bos grunniens | place: China: Xizang | collected 2019 | reverse complement strand
CAGGGACGTCAGGGTATCAAGGATGCATTTGAGACCGGTCGCGGACGTATCGTTATCCGTTCAAAGACAGAGATCGAGGTAAGTGATTCAGGAAGGGAAACTATCGTAGTGACTGAGATCCCTTATATGGTCAACAAGCGCGAGATGATCGAAAAGATCGCGGAACTTGTTGAGACAAAGAAGGTTGACGGTATTGCATATATCAACGATGAGACAACTATGAAGGGTGTGCGTATCGTGATCCGTCTCAAGAAGGATGCGAACGCGAATGTTGTTCTCAACATGCTTTACAAGTATTCTCCGCTTCAGTCAAGCTTCTCTGTAAATAACGTAGCGCTTGTAAACGGAAGACCTCGTACTCTCAACCTCAAGCAGCTCATCAAGTATTTCGTGAGACATCGTCATGAGGTGATTGTAAGAAGAACCAAGTTCGATCTTGAGAAAGCCCGCAAGAGAGCTCATATTCTCGAGGGTCTCCTCAAGGCACTTGATGTTATCGATCAGATCATCAACATCATACGTTCATCAAAGAATGTCGAGGATGCGAAGAATGAACTCATCGCAACATTCGACTTCACTGAGGCACAGGCAACTGCAATCGTTGAGATGCGTCTGCGCCAGCTCACAGGACTTGAGCGTGAGAAGCTCCAGAACGAATACGACGAACTCATGAAGTTCATCCATTATTGTGAGGATGTCCTTGCAAATGAAAGCATGCAGATGCAGATCATCAAGGATGAGACAATGGAGATGAAGGAGAAGTATGGTGACGACCGCAGAACAGAGATCGTTCTCTCTTCAGAGGAGTTCAATCCAGAAGATTTCTATGCAGATGAGGATGTTGTGATCACAATCTCACATCTCGGATATATCAAGAGAACTTCGCTTACCGAGTATCGTACACAGAACAGAGGTGGCGTAGGAATGAAGGGTAGTGCAACAAGAGATGAGGACTTCATCGAGCATATCTATGTTGCCAACATGCACAGCACTATGCTTCTTTTCACTCAGAACGGACGTTGCTACTGGCTTAAGGTATACGAAATCCCAGAGGGCTCACGTGCATCTAAGGGACGTGCAATCCAGAACGTGATCAATATCGAGCCGGGTGACAACATCAAGACATATCTTAATGTGAAGAACCTCAAGGACGAGGATTATATCAACAATAATTATATCGTACTCGGTACCAAGAGGGGTATCATCAAGAAGACATCTCTTGAGGCTTATTCAAGACCTCGTACAAACGGTGTCATCGCTATTACTGTCCGTGATGGAGACGAACTTCTCGATGCAGTTCTCACAAACGGTAACAGCGAGATTCTCCTTGCAGGTAGAAACGGACGCTGCTGCCGCTTCGACGAAAGCGATGCAAGAGCATTGGGCCGTACAGCATCTGGCGTACGTGGCATAAATATTGATGATGACGATGAGGTTATCGGAATGATTGCATACGATCCTACATCAGAAGAGGCTGCTGCACATAGCCTTCTCGTAGTCAGCGAGAACGGATATGGCAAGCGTTCTGAGTTCGATGAGTATCGTAAGACAAGCAGAGGTGGTAAGGGTGTCAAGACATTGAACATCACAGAGAAGACCGGTGCGCTTGTAGCAATGAAGAACGTGACCGATGATAACGACCTTATGATCATCAACCGTTCAGGAATTACAATCAGAATGGCTGTTTCGGATATCAAGGTTGCCGGACGTGCAACTCAGGGAGTCCGTCTCATCAATATCAAGGAAGGTGACTCTATCGCTGCAATCTCAGCAGTTAACAAGAGTGAAGAGGAAGATAATAATCAACTTAATACTAATACATTATGAGAAAAATTTTAATCGCATTGGCATTGATCGCTTCAGTGCAGATCGCTAGCGCACAGTCAAAGACTCCTGCGGAGGCAAAGAAGGCAGTTGAGTCAGCAGAACTTGCAGCTCAGAACCCAAAGAAGGCTGTAAAGCCAGCTACATGGATCAAGGTGGCTGATGCTTATGTAAAGGCTTATGATGCACCTGCTGGATCAGTGGTTACAGGTACAACCAAGCAGGAACTCCAGTTCATGATGGGCAACGAGAAGCCGACTGCAGCTGAGGAGGTTGTAATTGGTGGACAGCCTTATACTAAGGAGATTTATGCAAACAAGGATCTCTATTTCAATGCAAACGGTCAGCTCGCTATCATCGATGTTACACAGCCAGTTTACGAGGACGCTCTCGCAAAGGCAGTTGAGGCATACAAGAAGGCAGCTGAGGTAGATCCAGCTCTCTCAAAGGGTAAGGACATCCGTGCTGGTCTCGAGCTCATCTCAGGCAGATATATCAACGAGGCCTACAACAGCTATCAGTTCGGTGAGTATGCTGAGGCAAGTGTGCTTTTCGAGAAGGCTGCTGATGCTATGGAGACAGCTCCACTCAGCAAGATGGACACAACTGCTGTTTATAACGCTGGTTTCACTGCATGGATCGCTAAGGATTATGCAAGAGCTCAGAAGTTCTTTGAGAAGTGCCTTGCTAACAACTACTACTATGAGGGTGGTGAGGTATTCGCAAAGCTTGCTGATGTATACTCAAATCTTGGTCAGAAGGACGCTGCAAGAGACGTTCTTGAGAAGGGTTTCACTCAGTTCCCGCAGAGCCAGAGCATTCTTATCGGTCTCATCAACTACTATCTTGAGAGCGGTCAGAACGCAGACAGACTTTTCGTTCTTATCGAAGAGGCTAAGAAGAATGAGCCAGACAATGCATCTCTCTATTATGTAGAGGGTAACATCTACAAGGAGCTCGGCCAGAATGAGGCTGCTGTGAAGGCTTACTACAAGTGTGCTGACATCAACCCTAACTATGAGTTCGGTTACATCGGTGTTGGTGTCCTTTACTACAACCAGGCTATCGAGCTTCAGGAGACGGCTGCAAACGAGTTTGATGACAAGAAGTATGAGGCTCTTGTTGCTGAGTTCAACACAGCACTCAAGAGTGCTATCGAGCCATTCGAGAAGGCATTTGAGGTGTCAAAGGACAACAGCATCAAGGTGAACATCGCTGAGTACCTCAAGAACATCTACTATCGCTTCAGCAGTGAGAGCCAGGAGTATATGGATGGTTACAAGAAGTATGACGCAATCGTGAAGAGCGGTCAGGCTATGTAATTGACATATCCGGAAATGATAAATAAAAGGGGAGACGGTTAAACCGTTTCCCCTTTATTCGTTACGACAAATCCACCTCATTATGTTCACTCATTTGCTTGTTATTATAGATTTTTTTATATTGCAAAAAGTTTGTTTCTAATGAAAAATATAGTTTTTATCATGATATTTATTTATATGATATCGGCTTGTGAGTCAATATCTAAAATAGATGTCGCTTTTGACGAATCATGTTTTCATAAGAACAATATACGTTCATATGATGAAGCTTATGCTTTTGCTGAACAATCTCTTCAGTTGCTGTCAAACTCTCCATTGAAGTCTGGGGAAATCAGAGAAATTGAAAACTGCTAGTGTCTTTTATCGAATACTACGAAAAGTGGTGTTACTGATACATTGCTATATATATTCAACTTTTCTGATAGTTTAGGTTTCTCAGTTATATCTGCGAATAGATCATTATTCCCAATTATTGCTGTTACAGAAAAAGGACGATTTAATATAGAGTCTTTTACCGGAATCCCCCCAGTTGATGATTATTTTAATGATTTTATACAAAATAATGCCAAAGATGCATTTAAGCACAAGTTAATATGAATTATAAACCTTTAGGAAGTAGTGAAGCTTATAGTATTAATGTAATGCATGCCTTAGACTATTTTGATTATCAGTCTGATGGCTATAGTATTGAAAGTATTCTAGATATTTTGTCTTCATTAAATAATGGGAGACCGGTTTACATGCAAGGCGTAGATGACTGTAATACTGATACATATTCAGACGATGTTGGCCATGCATGGGTTATAGATGGATATGTGGAATATGTTACAACAATTGATTCGTATGAAAATGGCCAACTTATAGGGTCTTTCCCATATGATGATTACCATGTAATGCATATTAATTGGGGGTGGGATGGAGTATGTAATGGCTATTTCTATTTTGGTGAGTATGATACTTCAGGAGCAGACAGTTATGATGGTGTTTACTATGGGGCTTATGATTTTGATTCAGAAAACAAGATGTATACAAATATAAGAAAGTGAAACAATGAAACGGATTCCAATATTATTGATTTTATGTGCATTCATTTATGCATGTGAGACACCTGATCCGGTACCAGAGGATGATTTTCCATCTGTAGATGTCCCTCCTGTTGATCCTCCGGAAGATAAGTTGTTTGAGCCGATAGAACTTACTGAAGCAGAGGAGGAAATATCTGTAGGAATAAATGATTTAGGCTTCAGTATTTTTCATCAGAATCTTTCTCAAGATAAAGATTATCTTCTGTCACCTTTGAGCGCTTCTGTAGCCTTAGCTATTGCTTCTGATGGCACGGGTGGAAATACAAGAGATCAGATTATTGAAGCGCTTGGTTTCAAGGATAAGCCTGTGGAGGTGATTAATGACTTCTATCTTAAAATGCTGGAGTCATTATGCAATGCAGATAATAGGGTCAAGCTCGCTATAGCTAACTCGGCGTGGAATGATAAGAAATTTTTATTGAAGCAGGACTATGTTACAAAGCTTGAGAGTGTATATTCTGCTTCAGTGAATTGTGTGGATTTTTCAGATCCCGAAACAATAGATATTATCAATGAATGGTGTGCAAATCATACAAATAATAAGATAGTCCGATTTATTGAAAACCTGGATCCGACTTGCAAGTTGATGCTGTTGAATGCTCTGTATTTCAAGGGGTCATGGACAGCTGAGTTTGAAGAGCCATCTGAAGAATTGTATACTCATAGTGATGGTACAACCTCGTTTGAGAACATGTTGGCTGGAAACTTTAATCTGAGATATTCGGAGAGTCCGTATTTTAAGTGTGTTGAAATACCATACGGTAATGGAGCATTCACTATGAACCTGCTTCTGCCATTATATGGAGATACACCTGATCCATGGGCTGAATTTACTGAAGATGCAGTATGCGGTTTGTTTGAAGAGATGAGCTATCATAAAGTTGATATAAAGTTCCCTTGCTTTAACATTAATGCAAAGTATAACTTAAACGAAAGTTTGAAACAACTGGGAATAGTAGATGCTTTTGATGCGAAGTATGCAGATTTTTCAGGTATGTCTGATTCTCCTCTTTACTTGCAGTCGTTGCAACAGGCAGTTTATATTAATGTCGATCAGAAAGGAACAGAAGCAGCTGCCGTTACGGGTAACGGTATGTGCTCAACTAATATAGAACAGCAAGTGAAACATGCAAGTTTTGTTGCAGATCGTCCGTTTGTGTTCATCGTACGTGAATCAAGTACGGGCTTAATATTATTTATGGGATATAAGTCCTGACTTCAAGTTGTATTCTGGATTATCAGACAAATGCATTTGAAAAGGGGAGACGGTTAAACCGTTTCCCCTTTTTCGAATGCTCTTACTATCTTGGTTACCAAAGGATGTCTTACGATGTCTTCGTTCTTGAAGAAAATTGTCTTTATGCCCTTGATGTCTTTTGTCAGTTCTATACCTTTCAGAAGTCCTGAGTCTTTCTTGTTCGGCAGGTCGATCTGACTGGCGTCTCCTGTGACGATGAATTTCGCATCGCATCCCATTCGGGTCAGGAACATCTTCAACTGTCCGAGATTGGTGTTCTGGGCTTCATCAAGAATGACGCATGCTCTGTCCAATGTCCTGCCTCGCATATATGCAAGCGGAGCAATCTGGATTGTGCCGTCAGCCATGAATTCCTGGAGTCGTTTGGCTGGAATCATGTCTCCGAGGGCATCGTAAAGAGGCTGGAGATATGGATCGAGCTTGTCTTTGAGGTCTCCCGGGAGGAAACCAAGCCTTTCGCCGGCCTCTACTGCAGGTCTTGTCAGTATTATCCTTTTTATCTCCCTGTTCTTCAAGGCTCTTACAGCAAGCGCAATGGCGATATATGTCTTTCCTGTTCCGGCCGGACCTATTGCATATATAAGGTCATTTTCGAAATATGCCTTTACCATTTCCTGCTGAGTACGGTTCCTGGCCTTTATCGGCTTTCCATCATTTCCGTGCACGATTACGGATTCACCGCTCAGCTTGAACCTGTCTGGAGTGCATTCACCGTCAAAGATGTCTTCCACGTCGTAAGGTGTCAGGTTCATCTTGTGCTGGCGTCTTTCTATAAGCATTTGGAGCTTTTTGCCGAACTCTTCGATTTCGGTGTCCTTGCCTTCCAGCATGATTTCATTGCCGCGTGCTACAACCTTCAGGTTAGGGAAATAGCTGCAGAGGGCCTCAAGCACCTTGTTGGCAGCTCCGTAGATCTCAACCGGATCGATAGCTTCGAGTCTGATCGTCTTCTTTTCGTTGTTAGTCATGTGTATCTGTTGTGTCTTTTATTCCAGTAGCTTTCTTTACTCTTTCGTATGATGATATCATCTTTCTATAGTCCCAGATGTCCTTCCAAAGGTCTTCTTTCCCAATGAAATCCCTGATTGGGATTACTGTATATGAGTTGTTGAATCCTCCCGGGCGTGAGCACCATAGGAATGTATATTCCGGCTCGAGAATCTTCAGTGTTCCGTTCACGTCGCGTGCAGCCTTCAGTGTTACCATCAGCTCGACCTGGGTGTTCAGGGCGCTCATGTTTGAAACTGCATTTCCCAACGAATAGGCGATTGGGATATTTTTGCCGTCCCTATGTATGATCTCTGTGTCCTGAACCACATGGGGGTGGGTTCCGATCACTGCATCAACTCCCTCTTCAACAAGCCATTCTGCTGTCTTTTCCTGCTCGTCTGAGTGGTGAAGTTCATATTCGTTGCCCCAATGCGGCATGGCAATGATCATGTCTGCATCTTTTCTGTGCGCTGTGGAAATTCCGTACCTGATGGCATCCCTGTCATCCATGTAGCATACTTTAGGCCATCCGTTTCTTCGTCCTCCGTTTGTTGCGTATGTGAAGTTGAGTAGCGCCAGTCTCATGCCTCTGATACCGATCATAAGCGGACTGCCATGTTCCATTTCTTCAGAATCCTCTGCAACTCCAAGGAACATTGTGCCGTGTGTCGCGTAAAGTTCACGGTATTGCTCGATTGTTCTCTGGGCCCCCGATGCACCTTTGTCAAATATATGGTTGTTGGCAACCAGAAACACATCCACGCCGCAATCTGCCATGTATGTGGCAATCATGTCTGGTGCGGAAAATGACGGGTATCCTGTATACGGCTCTCCGGCAAGTGGAAATTCCATATTTGCAATGGCAAGGTCTGCAGATGATATTCGGGGCTTCAGATATTGGAAATACGAACTGAAATCGTATGTGCCGTTTCCTCTACGGGCGTTTTCAATCTGACTGCCGTGCATCATTACGTCTCCGAGAAAGCAGATCGATATGGTGTCACGTGTATATAAAGGAGATACATTACAGATCCCCTCCACCCATCTGGAGGGGATGTTAAGCTCCTGTGCAGCGATGCTTCCGGAATGTAGAAGAAGTATTGCTAAGGTCAGGATGCGTCCTGCTATGATGTAAATCCTTCTCTTCAATTATCTATACGATTGTTTAAGTTACAAATATATCAAGAATTATTTTGTCTCAGAGCATTAAATCGTTAAATTTGCACGAATACGCAATTGTGAAATCATATGAGAAACAATATATTCTTTCTGTTGCTTTTGTCCATGATGCTTCTGACTGGCTGTGACTTCTTTCGAGTTGTGGCAGGAAGGCCTACATCCAAGGATATAAAGCTCAAGAAAATGGAGCTGATCAACGAAGAAACTGCCCGTCAGGCTCGACTTGATTCGATTGCGAATGAAGCAAGAAAAGCTGAGCAGGACTCGATCAAGGCGGTACAGGATTCGATTGATGCATGTGCGTTCATCGCTGAAAATAAGATTACTGTATATACCGTTGCCAGACTTGGCGGTATTCAGCAAGACGGCCTTGTTGACCAGACCAGCGGTACAAGGTATCGTGTGGTTCTCGGATCTTTCAGGGAGCGTGCCAATGCGGAAAAGCTTGTTGCAACAATCTCATCGGTCGGAGATTTCTGGCCTCATCTCATTTCTTTGAAAAATGGCATGATTGCTGTTGCTGCATGTCCTTCTGACAGGATTCAGAATGTTGTTATGGGGCTCAAGGAATTGAGGACCCACTCGGAATGTCCTGCAGACGCATGGATTTTAAAGGTTGAATAAATGAAGGAAATTATACGCAAATTCATACCGTTGATGGTATGTCTGTCTTTGTGCTATGTCTCTAATGCTCAGTTTAGAGATGGTGCTGTTTATGAGGAACTCTATGACAGCGAGACAGTTGTGTCAATGAAGAAGCATGTCGGATATATGTCCGCTGCTCATCTAGAGGGACGAAAGGCAGGCTCGGAGGGAGAATTTCTTACTGCAGAGTATGTAAAGGATGCCTTCAAGGAGTATGGCGTGGATATCCTTACTCCGGTAACAGGTGAGGAATTCGGTATCAGGACAGAAGCCGGGGACACCTTGACCTCACGTAATGTAATCGGTTATATCGAAGGATATGACAGGAAGCTCAAGGATAATTTCATCGTGGTGGGAGCCAGAATGGATAATCTCGGTTCAATGACCATGACTGTTGACGGCAAGCCGGTTGAGAAGATATACTATGGCGCAAACGGAAACGCTTCAGGTGTATCTGTACTGATAGAGCTTGCAAGAATGATCAAGACAAACTCGGTACTTTTCCGTCGTTCTGTTCTTCTTGTCGCTTTCGGAGCTTCACAGGAGACATCGGCAGGAGCCTGGTATTTCCTGAACAGGGCATTTACAGGTAAGGATAGGATTGATGCAATGATCAATCTCGATATGCTTGGAACAGGTTATAAAGGTTTCTATGCATATACAGTCTCGAATGTAGATCTTAATGCGATGATTTCAAGACTTTCAGCAGAGCTTCATCCGGTGCAGCCGAAAGTTGTGGCAACTGAGACATATCCTTCAGATCATCGTGCCTTTTATGCAGCTGAGATACCTTCTGTGACATTTACTACCGGAAGATATCCTGAGTGGAATACTGAGAAGGACACGCAGTCCATTATTGATTTTGATATGATGGAACGAGAGCTGGAATACATTTATAACTTCACTCTGACTCTTGCCAATACTGATTCGGCCCCTGCTTTTCATACAGTGGCTTCACCTTCGAGAGGATCTTCATTTGACGATGTCATGTCGTATGGAGAGTGCGATATCCCTCCGATGTTCCTGAACAGTACCGATCCGGGCAAGTTCCTTAAGGAGTGGGTGTACCAGTATATTAAATATCCACAGGAGTCTTTGAGGGAAGGTATCCAGGGAAGAGTCGTTGTGGACTTCATAATTGAGAAGGATGGACGCATTTCCAATGTCCGCGTGATAAAGGGAGTTTCTGAAGATATTGATGCTGAGGCGGTAAAGGTTATATCCGCTTCGCCTAAGTGGAAGCCTGGACGTGTTGATGGAAACAAGGTGAGGACGGCAATGTCCGTTTCAGTTGAGTTCCGTCTTGAGAAGAAAGGTGGAAAGCCAAGTTTCGGAATAAAGAAATAAAGTGAAATAAATAAGAAAAATATATTACCTATGGAATACAATTTTAAGGAGATTGAGAAGAAGTGGCAGGCATTCTGGGCTGCCAACAATACTTACAAGGCTGAAATCGACAGTACAAAGCCTAAATATTATGTTCTCGACATGTTCCCTTATCCGTCAGGAGCCGGTCTTCATGTAGGACATCCTCTCGGATATATTGCAAGTGATATCTACAGCCGTTACAAGAGACTTTGCGGCTTCAATGTGCTGCATCCGATGGGATATGATGCATTCGGACTTCCAGCAGAGCAGTATGCAATCCAGACAGGTCAGCACCCTGCAGTGACTACAGAGAAGAACATCGCACGTTACCGCGAGCAGATGGATAGAATCGGATTCTCATATGACTGGTCACGCGAGGTGAGGACATGCGATCCTGGTTACTACAAGTGGACTCAGTGGGCGTTCCTTGAGATGTTCGGCAGCTGGTATGACAATGTTCAGCAGAAGGCACGTCCGATTGCTGAGCTCGAGGCTCTTTTCGCAGAGGGTGGAAGCGCTGCTGTTGATGCTGCATGCGGAGATGTGACTCCGTTTACAGCACAGGAGTGGAATGCGTTCGACGAGAAGCAGAAGGCTGCTGTCCTGATGCAGTATCGTATTGCATATCAGGGAGAAACAGCAGTTAACTGGTGCCCGGCTCTCGGTACAGTACTCGCAAATGACGAGGTTAAGGAAGGATATTCTGTACGTGGCGGTCATCCGGTAGAGCAGAAGAAGATGACTCAGTGGCAGCTTCGCGTTTCTGCTTATGCTGGCCGTCTCCTTGAGGATCTTGAGGACCTTGACTGGACTGACTCATTGAAGGATATGCAGCGTAACTGGATCGGTAAGAGCCAGGGAGCAGAGATGAACTTCAAGGTTTCAAACGGAACTGAGGAGTACGACATGACAATCTTCACAACTCGTGCTGATACTGTATTCGGTGTTACTTTCATGGTGCTTGCGCCAGAGAGCGAGTGGGTAGAGAAACTTACTACAGCTGATCAGAAGGAGGCTGTCGAGGAGTATCTCGCAATGGCGAAGAAGAAGACTGAGCGTGAGAGAATGATGGAGGCAAGAAAGGTGACAGGAGTATTCTCAGGTTCATATGCAACCAACCCTCTCACGGGAAGCAAGGTTCCTGTATGGATCGGCGAATACGTACTCGCAGGCTATGGTACAGGTGCCATTATGGCCGTTCCTGCTCATGACAGCCGTGACTATGCATTTGCCAAGACATTCGATCTTCCTATCATTCCTCTTATCGAGGGCTGCGATGTAAGCGAGTCAAGCTTCGATGCAAAGGAGGGAATCATGTGCAACTCAGGTTTCCTCAACGGTATGACTGTAAAGGAGGCTATTCCTGCAGCAATCGACTATGTAGAGCAGCACGGAATCGGTCACAGAAAGATCAACTATCGTCTTAGAGATGCTATCTTCTCGCGTCAGAGATATTGGGGTGAGCCGTTCCCTATGTATTTCAAGGACGGTGTAGCTACTCCAATGCCAATGGACAAGCTTCCGCTTGAGCTTCCTGAGGTAGACAAGTATCTTCCAACTGAGTCAGGTGAGCCACCTCTCGGACGTGCTGCTGACTGGACTTACGAGGGATATCCGATAGAGCTCAGCACAATGCCTGGCTTCGCAGGTAGTAGCGCATATTACCTCCGTTATATGGATCCTCATAACGATCAGGCTCTTGTAAGCAAGGAGGCTGATGAGTACTGGAGAGATGTAGACCTCTATATCGGTGGTACTGAGCATGCTACAGGTCACCTCATCTATTCCCGTTTCTGGAACAAGTTCCTCTTTGACCTCGGATATGTATGCGAGAAGGAGCCTTTCAAGAAGCTTATCAATCAGGGAATGATCCAGGGACGTTCTAACTTCGTATATCGTATCATCAATACCAATACATTTGTTTCATATGGTCTCAAGGATCAGTATGAGACAACAGAGATTCATGTCGATGTGAATATCGTTCACAATGACCGTCTTGATCTCGAGGCTTTCAAGGCATGGATGCCGGATTTCGCAAATGCTGAATTCATCCTTGAGGATGGTGAGTATGTATGTGGATGGGCAGTTGAGAAGATGTCTAAATCAATGTTCAACGTGGTTAATCCGGATATGATCTGTGATACTTATGGTGCTGATACATTGAGACTTTATGAAATGTTCCTCGGACCTCTCGAGCAGTCTAAGCCATGGGATACAAAGGGTATTGATGGTGTCAACCGTTTCCTCAGGAAGGTATGGAGAATGTTCTATGACCGTGATGGCTTCATCGTTACAGATGAAAAGGCTACAGCGGACGAACTTAAGGCTCTGCACAAGCTGATAGGAAAGGTCAGGACAGATATCGAGGCCTTCTCGTTCAATACTGCAGTCAGCGCATTCATGATCGCTGTCAATGAACTTACCGATCTCAAGTGCAGCAAGCGCGAGATTCTTGAGCAGCTCGTGATTCTTCTTTCTCCATTCACTCCGCACATTGCCGAGGAACTTTGGGAGGCTATGGGACACAAGGAAAGCATCACTTACGCATCATTCCCTGAGTATGTAGAGGCCTATACAGTAGAAAACAGCTGTACTTATGCAGTTTCATTCAATGGAAAGACAAGATTTACAGTGGAACTCCCTGTGGATATGTCTAAGGAAGATGTTGATGCACATGTGAGGTCTCTTGACCAGACTGCGAAATATGTTGCAGGAGGCAATATCGTAAAGGTCATTGTCGTACCGGGCAAGATTGTCAATATTGTTGTAAAGTAATTATCGAAAGACTATGAATGTCAATAAGATACTTTCTGTTCTTTGGGATTATATACTGATGACCATAGGATCGTTCATGTTCTGCTTTGCGTGGACATCGTTTCTGATACCTAATGGTCTTGCCAGTGGCGGACTTACCGGCCTCTGTACTATAGTCCAGTATGGAACAGGAATTCCTATCGGATGGACATATCCGATACTTAACGTTTTCCTGCTTATCCTCGGCTTCTTGTCTTTGGGAAAAGGATTCGGTTTCAAGACAATTTTTGTGATCGGCCTTACTTCGATCCTGTTCGAAGTCCTTCCTCAGTTCCCGAACCTGGTGGTCCTTATGGATGAGAAACTTCTGGTATGTCTTGTCGGAGCCTCATTGGAGGCGATAGGTCTTGGACTTATCATGCTTAGAGGAGGCAGTTCCGGCGGTACCGATATCCTGGCTCTGATGATCAACAAGTACTGGCCGGTTTCTCCAGGAAAGGTATATCTCTATTCTGACATGCTTATCATATCATTGCTTCTTTTGGTTCCTGATAAGGGACTGGTGGACATGATATATGCATTCGTGGTGATGCTTGGCTTTTCATTTGGAGTGGACTTTGTCCTTCTTGGAAACAAGTCATCGGTTCAGATTCTGGTCTTTTCGTCAAAATATGAAGAAATTGCCGATCATATCATTCATCAGGTACATCGAGGAGTGACAGCCATACAGTCAGTAGGCTGGTATTCTCAGCAGGAAAGCAAGGTTCTCCTTATCATCTCAAGGAAACATCAGATGAATGAGGTTGTTAATGAAATCAAGAATATCGACCGTAAGGCATTCATATCGGTATCTACTGCAATGAGTGTCTTTGGAGAAGGCTTTGAAGAAGTCAAGACTGGTATCAATATCAAGAAGATCGGTCAGAAAAATAAGGAGGAACAGTAATGAGTGACAGCCGATTGAAGAAAACAGCGTTGACTTTGATCAAGGAATATGCCTTGGTCTCTGTCGGAGTACTTGCGTATGCGTTGGGATGGACAATCTTCCTTTTGCCTAACAATCTCGTAGGAGGAGGTGTTTCTGGTTTCGCTTCAATTCTCATGTATGCGACAGGTATCCCTATGGGAGTGACATATTTTGTCCTTAATATCCTGCTTCTTATTGTTGGAACCAAGATTCTGGGAACGGGCTTCGGAGGTAAGACAATCTATGCGATTGTGGCTACATCCATTCTACTAAGCATTATGCCGAATCTGATTCCGATGGAATTCATCCAGGACTTTGCCGTGTCGAACGGAAAGATGATATGTACACTGCTGGGCGGTGTCATAGCAGGTGTCGGTATCGGCCTTACAATGTCGCAGGGCGGCAGTACCGGTGGAACAGATATCATCGCTTTAGTATGGTGCAAGTTCCATCCGGCTTCACCAGGAAGGGTGATTCTGATCATTGATATAGGAATCATTGCATCATCTCTTCTTTTCCCTTCATATACTGATAATGGTGAACTTCTTCCTCTTGCAGAGAAACTTGCAGTAGTTGTATATGGCTTGATTCTGGTTACTGTAAGCGGATACGCGGTAGACTTGTATCTCTCCGGCTCTAAGCAGTCCGTTCAGGCATTTATCTTTACTAAGAAGGTGGCGGAAATGGCAGATGCCATTGCGTTTGATATGAAGAGGGGAGTGACTGTCATTCCTGCCAAGGGATGGTATTCCAAGGAAGAGAAGCAGGTAATCATGGTCGTGACCAGAAAGGCAGACCTTAATATCCTTCTTCGCTTTGTCAAGGCTATCGAT
>JAEIGA010010209.1_pt1 | contig 14226 bp, 9 predicted proteins | sample 9270691 | NCBI WGS metagenome assembly JAEIGA01 (sample SAMN17057246, study PRJNA624740) | gut metagenome | biome: biome; isolation source: fecal sample | host: Bos grunniens | place: China: Xizang | collected 2019 | reverse complement strand
GATTTTCGTATTGTTCCTGCAAGTTTTTTCGGGTAAGGCTTTCTGCATCCTTTAACATAGCAGCTGGCACTCCATATGCCTTTTCTAGGGTTTGGGGTGTCAGTATCTCGTCTGGGGAGCCAAAATCCATGTCCCGATTAGGATAGAACAAAAGTACATTATCTGGATACATTCTGCTTAGCTCTAGCTCGTGCATGGAAATATAAATAGTGATTCCCAACTGGTGGCAGTAGCTTTTGATGTAGGTTAAAATCTTGTGCTTGTGGTTGTTTTCCAGTGCAAACAAGGGCTCGTCCATAAAAATACTCTTGCTACCGTACAATAGAGAAAAGGCTAAAATTACCCGTTGCATCTGCCCCTTGGAAAGGGTTTTCAGGGGCTTTTCCTTTAATTCCTGAAGCTCCAGTACCTCTATAATTTCTTCCAGCAAGTCCTGTGTGTGGCTTTGAATCGGTGGGCAATTTCCCAAAAAAGCTCCATTGCGATACACCTGTTCTAGAAGCTGGCTCACAGGCTCTTCGGTTTCAAATTCCATGTTTTGATAAATGAACGAAGCACAAAGGCTACGTTCTTCTTCTGTCATTTGGCTAGTATTCTTGCCTAATAAAAAAATATTTCCCTGCTGAGGCAAAAGTCTGCCTGCTGCCAGCAACATAAAGGTGGATTTACCAGAAGCATTTGGCCCTACCAAACTAACAAATCCCCCTGGAAGGGTAGCAGTAAAATGGTGAAAGATAGGTTTTACTGCCAAGTCTTCACCATCTTCAACTGGAGGATAGGCAAATGATATGTCCTGAAATGTAATGAAATCCTGTGGAAAATTTTTTGGCTGTAGATCGTGCTTCATGCTCTTTCCTTTTTATTAGTATCGAATACTTCCAATGTCTAGTGAGATAAAGGGCATAACTGTTCGGTGGGTAGTTCCTGAACCCACTCGTAACATAACGCTAAAAGTTTTATTGATACGCAAGCCAGCCCCAATAGAAGCATTCCAGTTTATACCATCGGTAGAAAAATCTTTGTAATTCATTGCGATGATACCGGCTGTTCCTGTGATATTGAAGAAAAGCTGGCCTCCTATTACAGTAATGTCATCCCAAGGCTGGAATTGTAGGACTGCTTGGGCTGCAAATTTTTGTGTACCGTATTTCTGGCTTCCAGAAATATTTGGAAAAAACATTCTGTCTCCCAAGGTTAATCCAAAAAATGGAATCAAATTGGGAATTTGTTCCAACTGTAAGCTTGGATCAGAGGCTGCCATAGTATTTATAATCAAACTGAATTTGGGAGCCACAGGGATAGCAGCACTAAAATCGATCTTTGTCATATTAAATGCCACTGGAACATTTTTGTTCATAATGGGGAACACCCCTGTGGAATCCAGTCGAACATAAAAGCCTTTGTTGGGAAAGATGGGGGTGTCAAAGGTAGAAAAGGTATAGCGTATATTTAATGGAGCTACACTATTTACTATGCTATCTGGATAAAGTTCAAATCGAGCTTCTAGGTCAGGATTATTTACTTCTTCTGTATTAATCCAATAGATGGCGCCTCCTGTTTGAATTTTATGTTTTTCGTTAAATTTAAGTCCCCACAAGAAATCGATGTTTGTATATGCAAACTTGTCAGCAGTAATTGTTCGTGAAGTAAAACCTGAGGTGATAAATTCTTGATCTAGGTGGGCTGCGGCTGATAATTGTAAATAGGCATGGGGGCCAAGTGGTTGGAGATATAACCAAGACGCTCCAAAGTTGTTAATAGCGGTTGTTTTAAAAGACATTACAGAACCAGTGCCCGTTAATCCCCGGAATTGTAAATCTAGTGATAAGGTGAGCTTTGTAATAGAATCATCTGTGAGTGTTCCCATAAAAGTAGCATTGGGAATAATAATCCAATTTTCTTTTTCTTTTTGCTGTAACCGTATTTCAATAACAGTTTGCTGAGGACGCACATCAACTCGTGGGAGTACTAAGGAATAATTTCCTGTATTATAAATGGAATTTACTAAAAATTTCAGATTTGTTGGAGTAAGGGATTTCCCTTTAATTCGTTTAAATACTTCATGTATAAATGCTTCATCTGATTTTACTGCACCGTAGAGTACAATACGATTGGGCACGATGTATGGAATGCTTGCATAGAGTCCTTCTTTTTCTTCTGAAAAAGGATGAGACGGCGTAAAAGAAAAATGATTACGGGTGATATTTTCTGTATTGTGATGAGAAATACTTTGTTCTGCCTGGTTTGTATTTAAACTTGATGTATTCTTGCCCTCTGTGTCGGGATAAATGAGAGGGAGTAGTTTTTCCAAGGCTGTACGATATTTGTTTTTTTGTTTTTCAGATTTTGCGTAAATTTCTCGTGCTTTGGGAAAATCCATCATGGTATAGTCATCCACTGGTGGATAAATCACCAAATCGGCCAATTCGAGCTGTTCTGGATTCCCCGCACTTGTAACAATAAGGGCCACTTGGAGTAATGTACTAAATGGCGTACTGGCAAAATCTTCTGAGTTATCTTTTAATGCCCTATCTAACGATACTGAAATGATGATATCGTAGCCCATGTCTCTTGCTTGTTGAATGGGGAGGTTGTTGCGCACAAATCCGTCTACATAGAGTTTATCGTCAATGGGAAAGGGCTGGAATACGCCAGGTATACTCATGCTGCTGCGAAGCGCTTCTGCAAGGTCTCCGCTGCCAATCAACTCTAATTTTCCTGTGACGAGATTTACCGCTGTTGCTCGGAAGGGAATGGGAAGGCTATCAAAATCGACGTAGGAAGGAATCTTTACGGATAATTGTTTGAATAAGAGGTGGGCATTTTGGCCTGAGGAAAAGCCACCGTTTGTTTCAATAGAAAAATCCTTCTTAAATTTTATAGAAAAAGGAGAAGATGCTATGCTTCTTGATTCAAGCAAGGATTCTAAGGGAGATTCTGTTCTGTCTGAAAAAATACTGGCCCAGTTTATGTCATCTGTTATTTGATGAATTTCTGCCGGAGTATAGCCGATGGAGTACAGGCCTCCTACAATTGCTCCTATACTATTTCCGATTACCATATCGATTGGAATTCCTAATTCCTCTATTACTTCTAAGACAGGAATAATCCCAAAGCCCTTAGCTCCACCTCCTCCTAAAACTAAGGCTATAGAGGGCCTTGTTTTTGTCTGTTGGGAATTTTCTGTTTGAGAAAAGCTACTGGTAATAAAAACAATAAAAAACAGTATATAAACACAAAGATATGTAATGCTCTTAGATGAATTCCGTTTCATAATATGTATATTATTATTTTTCCCTGCTTTTTTTACAATATAAATCTCGGATTTTATAAATTTTTAATGTTTACAAAAGGGCTACCACAAAAAGTCTGGGAAAAATTTAATATTTAAAATTTATAGATAAAAAAATATTGTAGATTTCGTTTTTCCCTTGAAATAATTGGCTAGTCGGTGTATCCTACTAATTATCTAGTTTAGGTATAAATTCAATTAGGAGGCTATATGTCCAGAGAAAAACATTCGATGGATGGAAATCAGGCTGCATCCCACGTTGCGTACGCATTTACCGAAGTGGCAGGCATTTACCCTATTACTCCATCATCACCAATGGCTGATTTTGTTGACCAGTGGTCAGCAAACGGTCTGAAGAACATTTACGGAACCGAAACAAAGGTTGTGGAAATGCAGTCAGAGGCTGGAGCTGCAGGAACTGTTCACGGTTCATTAGCTGCTGGTGCCATGACTACAACTTTCACTGCATCTCAGGGTCTCTTGTTGATGATTCCTAACATGTATAAGATTGCTGGTGAGCAGTTGCCTGGTGTATTCCATGTTTCTGCCCGAACCGTTGCAACTCAGGCTTTGAGTATCTTCGGTGATCATTCCGACGTATACGCCTGTCGTCAGACTGGTTTTGCCATGTTGGCAGAATCAAATGCTCAGGAAATCATGGACTTGTCTCCTGTTGCCCACTTGGCAGCATTGGAAGGTCGTGTTCCCTTCCTGAACTTTTTTGACGGATTCCGCACATCCCACGAGATTCAGAAGATTGAGACCTGGGATTATGCTGACCTAAAAGAAATGATGAACATGGATGCCTTGAAGGCTTTCCGTGATAACTCCTTGAACCCCAACCACCCTGTAATGCGCGGTTCCCACGAAAACGGAGACGTCTTCTTCCAGCATCGTGAGGCTTGCAACCCCGTTTACAACGCATTGCCAGAAGTTGTACGCAAGTACATGGCAAAGATTAACGTAAAGTTGGGTACAAATTATGACTTGTTCAACTACTATGGTGCAGAAGATGCCGACCGCGTAATCGTGGCCATGGGTTCCATCTGTGACGTTTCTGAAGAAGTTATTGACTACTTGAATGCTCGTGGAGAGAAGGTTGGTCTGATTAAGGTTCGCCTCTATCGCCCATGGGTTTCTGAAGCCTTCTTGAAGGTGTTGCCTAAGACAGTAAAGAAGATTGCTGTTCTTGATAGAACTAAAGAGCCCGGTTCTCTGGGTGAGCCTCTCTTCTTGGACGTTGCCACTACTTTGTGGGAAGCAAAGCTCAACGACATCGTATTGGTTGGTGGTCGCTACGGCTTGAGCTCCAAGGATACTCCTCCTTCCAGCGTATTCGCTATTTACAAGGAACTGGAAAAGGATGCTCCCAAGCCTCGCTTTACCGTTGGTATCGTGGACGATGTTACCAACCTCAGCTTGCCAGAGGTTAAGCCTGCTCCCATTACCGCAGCAGAAGGAACTGTTGAATGTAAATTCTGGGGTATCGGTGGAGACGGAACTGTTGGTGCCAACAAGGACTCCACAAAAATCATCGGTGACTACACCGACAAGTATATTCAGGCTTACTTCCAGTATGACTCCAAGAAGACTGGTGGTATTACCATTTCCCACCTGCGCTTTGGCGATCATCACATTCGCAGTGCCTACTACGTTAGCCAGGCTGACTTGGTGGCCTGTCACAACCAGTCCTACATCATCAAGGGATACAAGATGGTTCAGGACGTTAAGCCAGGGGGAAAGTTCTTGATTAACTGTCAGTGGTCTGACGAAGAATTAGGCCAGCACCTCCATGCTGATGCAAAGCAGTACATTGCCAAGAACAACATCAAGGTATATACCGTTGACGCTGTAAAGATTGCTACAGAAATCGGATTGGGCAAGCGCACCAGTACTGTTCTCCAGTCTGCATTCTTCAAGTTGGCCAACGTGTTGCCCGTAGAAGAAGCTTTGGGCCACATGAAAGAAAAGGTTATTGCAAAGTTTGCTCGCAAGGGACAGAACGTTGTAGACATGAACTGCCAGGCTATTGATGCTGGTTGCAATGCTATTCACGAAGTTGTTGTTCCTGCTGACTGGGCAAATGCAACAGATAACGTAGAGAAGAAGGTATTGAAGGGTGAGGCCAAGACCATCAAGATGGTTGAAAGCATCATGGATACCGTAAACCTGATGGACGGCGACAGCTTGCCTGTTTCTGCCTTTGTTGACTATGCAAATGGTCAGTTTGAATTGGGTGCTTCTGCCTACGAAAAACGTGGAACTGCTGTTACTGTTCCTCACTGGACTGCTGAAAAGTGTATTCAGTGTAACAACTGTGCATTCGTTTGTTCTCACGCCACAATTCGTCCATTCTTGTTAACCGACGAAGAAGTTCAGGCTGGTCCTTCCAACTTGGAAGTTATGGACCTCAAGCCCAAGGCTGGAAAATACAAGTATACCCTCAGCATTTCTGCTTTGGATTGTACTGGTTGTTGCGAATGTATCACTGTTTGTCCTACCGACGCTATTGAAATGGTACCTCAGGCACAGGAATTGCCCTTGCAGCCTGTTTGGGACTACTTGGTGGCTAACGTTAGCAAGAAGGACGATGCTGGTATCAACGAGCTGACTCCCAAGGGATCTCAGTTTGTACAGCCTCTGTTGGAGTTCTCTGGTGCTTGTGCTGGTTGTGCAGAAACTGCATATTCCCGCCTTACCACACAGCTCTTTGGTGAGCAGATGTACATTGCAAATGCTACAGGTTGTTCCTCCATCTGGGGTGGACCTGCTGCTACCTGTCCTTACACCATCAACAAGGATACAAAGAAGGGACCAGCTTGGTCTAACTCCTTGTTCGAGGATAACGCTGAATACGGATTGGGTATCCACTTGGCTCAGAAGTACCTCCGTGACGGCCTGATTGCTAAGTTGGAAACTTTGGCTGCTGGAAACGAGGCTTCTGCTTCCCTCAAGGATGCTATTGCCAAGTTCATGGAAACAAAGAACAATACCCGTGCAAACGTTGCTCCTACAAATGCATTGATTGCAGAGTTGGAGAAGTGCGGTTGTGCCACTGCCAAGGAAATCTTGGAAAGCAAGGACTACTTGGGCAAGAAGTCTACCTGGATTATGGGTGGTGACGGATGGGCCTACGACATCGGATTCGGTGGTTTGGACCACGTTATTGCTTCTGGCGAAGACGTAAACATCTTGGTATTCGATACCGAAATGTACTCCAACACTGGTGGACAGGCTTCTAAGGCTTCTAACATTGGTGAGATTTGTCAGTTTGCCGCTTCTGGTAAGGCTGTTGGCAAGAAGTCTTTGGCCGATATCGCCATGAGCTATGGATATGTTTACGTAGCACAGATTGGTCTTGGAGCAAATCCTGCTCAGACAATGAAGGCTATCGTAGAGGCAGAAGAGTATCAGGGACCATCTGTAATCATTGCCTACTCACCTTGTGAGATCCATGGTATTTCTGGTGGTATGCGCCATTGTCAGGATACCTTGAAGAATGCTGTTAAGTCTGGTTATTGGAACTTGTTCAGCTTCAACCCCGCCTTGAAGGCCGAAGGAAAGAACCCCTTCACCCTTACTTCCAAGGCTGGAGACGGAAGCTATCGTGAGTTCTTGAGCAACGAAACTCGTTACTCAGCTCTTGCTCGCAAGTTCCCAGAGCGTGCAGAAGCCTTGTTCAAGAAGAGCGAGGATGTTGCAAAGGCTCGTTACGAACACTTGCAGCGGCTCATCGAGCTGTATAAATAAGCTATTTGTCTAGCCTGACTGTTGGTGGGCTGGCTTTAGCTAGATGAAGGCCGGTGTCATCCCAGTGGTGGCATCGGTTTTTTTATTCACCAACATGGGATAAATAGGATATAATAATGATAGGGGGCATGAAATGAGCTATGAAACTATTTTGGAACAAATTAAGGCTGTTCCAGAAGAGTGTTTAGATGAGATTGCTGAAATGATTACTTTCATTTTATACCGATACGAGCAACGAATTTCAGACGTAGCCGTTGAGAGAAGTATGGATAAATATTTTGGAACAATAGACCTAGGTGATGGTTTAGAACTTCAGAGGAAAATGCGTAGTGAATGGGATTAATTTTATAGCAGATACAAATGCAATCATATATCTGCTTGCAGGTAATCCCTGTATGAAATCTTTTACAGATAACTCTCTTGGTGTATCTGTAATTACAGAAATGGAATTACTTTCTTTTCCACGAATTACGGAACAAGAACAAGTTATAATCAAGGAGTTGTTGTCGAATTGTAAGATTTTATATTTTGATAATGAAATAAAGAACCAAGCAATTTATCTGAGGCGATTTTATAAAATAAAATTACCAGATGCAATTGTTGCTGCAACAGCCATTTCATATAATATGCCACTGATTACAGCTGATAAAGAATTTAAAAAGATTGAAGAATTGAATTTATGTTTACTAAATCCGATTGTAACCCAGTAAAGGTAGGGCTTGTTGTGTTTCAGTTTTTACAGGAAGAGGGAGTTTCTCCCCAGATTATACAGGGTATAAAGGATTTTCGGGCTGCTCATGGCTTAGAGGATGATTCACGTATCTCAAAGCCACGGTACAAGTATTTTGGTCCACGGATTTGGGAGCAGGCTGCTGCTGCCTTGCTTTGTGGGCAGAATCTGTTGTTGGTGGGACAAAAGGCTTCTGGAAAAAACGTGCTGGCAGAAAATTTAGCTGCTGTCTTTGGGCGTCCCATTTGGGATATTTCTTGCCATGTTAATACTGATGCCGATTCCTTGATTGGAACAGACACCTTTCGCAATGGAGAGGTGCAGTTTCGGCCAGGACCAGTGTACCATTGTGCCAGTGTTGGTGGCTTTGGAGTGTTGGATGAAATTAACATGGCCAAGAATGAAGCTTTGGCTGTGCTGCACGCTCTGTTGGATTTTCGGCGAGTGATTGATGTGCCAGGTTACCAGCGGCTAACTATGCATCCTGCTACTCGATTTATTGCCACTATGAACCAAGGCTATGCAGGAACCCGTGACTTGAATGAGGCCCTAGCTTCCCGCTTTGTGGTAATCCTAATGCCAGATATTGCTTCCGATGCCTTGGTGCGACTTTTGAGAAATGAAACTCCTGAGCTGAAAGTGAGTTTTGCTGCGGATTTGGCCAGAGTCTTTGTGGATATTCAGAAAAAAACTGCAAACTCAGAGATTTCTTCCCGGTTGCTGGATTTGCGGGGCTTGCTTGATAGCGTGCAACTTATGAAGATGGGGATAGAACCTTGGATTGCCCTTGATATGGGGATAACCAACAAATCCAGTGATGAATTTGAACGCTCCCTTTTGCAGGATATTATTCGGGGGCGGATTCCACAAGGCCTTACCGTGGACGCCATTTTTGAAAGAAATTCTTCTGTTCCACAGAATGCTTAGGATTTTACCATGAATGCATCTCCAGCCCAGCAACGGCGTGCCAAAAATATTTTGTGGTCAGCTGCGGAAAATTATCAGATAGAGCCTCATTTCCTCTCCTTTGACCATGGAGGAGAAGCAAATTTTTATCTCAACATGATAATCGGGTTGGTGTACAAGTGGCTAGAATGGGAAAAACTCTCAGCCTTGTTTGATAGTTTTGAAGGAACGGTACAGGAAACAATCTATGACGGGCTTTTGTGGTTGGCTTTGGAGCAGGTGGTGTATGAAAGGGAATTATCGCTCCGGCCTGTTCTTGAAGCTTTACGACGGGAGCATTGTCAAAAAATGATTGGTATGTCGGCTTGGTTGGTGGAAACAGACCGTCTTGTTCATTTTCAGACTGCATGGTGCATGGAAAATCTGGGGAAAAAGCCCTTTCTCGTTCCCAAAGATGCAAAGCTTTTACAAGCATTGCGGTTCAAGGGGGAATGGGACACAGATTACATCATTGAAGCATATCGTGAAGTTATAAAAAAATATTTTCGGGTGAATTTGGGGCAGTGTCAAAAGACTCCACGAAAAAAGAAGCCATCTGCTTTAGAAAAATTATTCAAGCGACGGCGGCAAGTTCCTGGAAGAATGTTTCGTTCCCGTGATGTTGGGGGGCAGGAGTTTAATTCAAAACGAGGTTCTTCTTCGGGGAGCTTGTGGACTGGTGGTTCTAGTAAATTAGATGAAGAAACCCTTAGGGAGTTGGAAAAAAAATTTGGCCCCCAGATTTTTTCTCAAGAAGAAAGACTTCAGCTGGAAAAAGAAATTTGCCAAGATATGCACAAAAATAACCACTTGTATTTTGCAGGAGCCCAGACTGGCTCCCAGCAATATCAGCTGAATCGCAGTCATTATCAGGAAAATAGGGCTGCCTACGATAATGCTATCATTCGACTGCGAGACAAACTGAAAAATCAGCTGACGGTACAAGTACCTCGTGACAAGATAAAGTCTTCTTGTGGAAAACTGAATTGTACCAAGGTGTGGCGCAGTCAATATCTGGAGGATAACCGTATTTTCTTTCGGAGCCAAGAATATCCTGAGCCAATTTTTTCTGTGGATATTTTGATGGATGCCTCTCACTCCCAGTCTTCTCGGCAAGAAGTGTTGGCTGCCCAAGGCTATATCATTGCGGAAAGTCTCAGTCAGTGCGGAGTCCCAGTGCAAGTTCATGCCTTTAACAGCTTCCGAACCTACACGGTTATGCAGAAGTTGCGGCGGTATGATGCTGGCGGAACCAACGACAATCTTTTTTGTTATCAGGCAGAAGGCTGGAATCGTGACGGCTTGGCTTTGCGGGCTGTAGGAAAATTAATGGAAAAGTCTCCCATGGAGCGGCGGCTTTTGGTGGTGCTTACCGATGCAGCCCCCAACGACGAGTGTGCCCTGTCCTTATATCAGGAATATTCTGGAAGGGATGGCATTACGGATGCCCAATGTGAAGTGCAGGAGCTGAAGAAAAAGGGCATAAAGGTAGTGGCTGTTTTTATGGGCTTAGACTACAACCTACAAAGTGCCGGCATGATTTACGGCAAGAATTTTGTGCGAATAACTCATGGCTCTCAGCTGGCGGAAGCAATCAGCTCTATTATTCGCCGCCAACTGAGAGATTGGTAGTAGCTGTTGTTGGGAACATTGTATTTTTCTCGGCCTTGAACTGGCTACACCGTTAATCTATCCGAATCTTGACCACGGCTTTTTCCATGGGGCTGGCTGTGATGCCGTCTCCGTGAATGGCGGGGCGGTGGGCATCTTCGGGGAATACGATGGTCATCTGGCCAGGAACCATGAGAATAGTTTGGTATGGGTGGTTATCCTTGGTCTGAACTTGCTGGTAGTCAGTGGTGGCATTGTATTCTTCTACTGGAGAGGTGAGGCTTGCTGGTGTTACATCCATCTGTTCTTGTCCCACGAGGACCATCTGAATATCCAAGTAATGATGGTGGATTTCCCATCTGGCATCTTCTCGGCTTTTGGAAGTAAAACTGGACCGATTGATATAAATTTCGTCTCCATGGATATCAGTGCGCCCTTGGGGCAGGTTTAGCAAGTCATGGGAATTGAGCCAATCAAAGGCTTTTTTCAGTTTGGATGAAATGTTAGCATATCGCTGGCAGTCTGCAAATGTGGTTACAATCATGGAATCTCCTTAGTGTAATTATATCAGATGATGAAGTGGTTCGCTAGTGGAGGGGGAATTTCTGTCGTAACCGCAGCACAAGGATTTTTTTACTATTGATAGAGTTAAAGAAAAATGTATAATAAATTAAGTTAATTTGATATTTGAATGGTGCAAGTGATTTATGGACATGCTTGAGAGAAATAAATTCCTAAATTATCAACACATGGAAACTCTTGTAAATGAAGGGCTGCGTATTGCCATGTCCCATGTTATTGCAGATGATTCCTTGAATGTCATATTATCTTACTTGGGAAAGGTGCTGAAAGCTGACCGAGTCTATATTTTTGAAAAAAATGAACGTGGTAATGACGACAATACCTATGAGTGGGTACGAGAAGGGGTAACTGAAGAAAAAGAAAATCTTCAGGATTTGCCAGCGGAGTTTTGTTCCAAATGGTATCAAGATTTTTCTGAAGGTAAGATAACCATTATCAAGGATTTGGAAGAAATCCGAGAATCGGATCCACTTCAATACGATACCCTTAAGGTGCAACATGTTTCTTCATTCATAACTGTTCCCCTGTTTGAAGAGGGGATTCCCTTCGGTTTTTATGGTGTAGATAATCCTCCTGGAGATATGTTGGATTACACGGTAAACCTGCTGCAAATGATGGGATATTTTGTGCTTGCTTTGCTACGTCAGCGAAACTTGCAGAAAGACTTATTGCATCTCAGTTATAACGATGAGTTAACGAGAATGGGAAACCGTAGATTTTTTATGGATACCTTGACAAAACTCACTGTGGAAGAGTCTGTTGGATTTGTTTATTGCGATGTTATAGGCTTAAAACGAATCAACGATACGGAAGGTCATCAGGCGGGAGATAAACTTTTGTTGCAAGTTGCCTCGGTGCTGAAAGAGGTGTATCCTCATGAACAAATGTTTCGTCTTGGTGGTGATGAGTTTGTGGTAGTGTTCTGTTCCTCAGACTACGAGATGTTTCCTCCGCAAATTGTGCAAGTTATGTTTCAGCATAAGCTTTCTCAATTAAAAGAATTACTTAAAGAACATCAGATAACCTTGGCCATAGGTGCTGCTTGGAAACAGAATCCAAGTACCCAACTGATGTCCTTGCTGGCAGAGGCAGAACGGCTAATGTATGAAGATAAGGCTGAGTTTTATCGTATTGCCAAGATAACTCGACGCACATAAGATCTTGGAAATCTATTTTATCATCACGAATTCTACTGGTTAAAGGATTCGTCAATATTCTTGAAACGTGCTTCCTCTTGCCAATTTTGCCGGGAATTATTACATTATTAAATAGAAAATCTTTAATCTTTTTAGTAATTTACACAGGAGAAACAGATGGCAACCTATCAGTTTCAGACAGAAGTAAACCAGCTTCTGACCCTCATCATCCATTCCTTGTATTCCAACAAGGACATTTTTTTGCGGGAGATTGTTTCCAACGCTTCCGACGCGCTGGACAAGCTCAAGTACCTGACCCTCTCTGACGATGCCTACAAGGGCGTTGTCTTTGATCCTCGCATTGACATTAGCTTTGAGGAAGATACTGGTGTGTTGGTGGTTCGTGACACAGGAATCGGTATGGACGGTGATGAACTGACCACAAACCTGGGAACCATTGCTCGCTCTGGAACAAAGGCCTTTTTGGAGCGCCTTACCTCTGATGCAAAGAAGGATTCCGCTCTTATCGGTCAGTTTGGTGTAGGCTTCTATTCTGCATTTATGGCCGCTTCTCGCATTGATGTGTACACTCGCAAGGCAGCCACAGACACACTTTTCCACTGGTCCAGCGATGGAACTAGTTCCTACGAGATGGAAGGTGTGGCCCTTGATGGAGAAGAAGCCAAGAAATACCATTTTGATGGTGAAGGTGCCCACGGTACTGCCATTGTCATGACCTTGAACGATGAAAGCAAGGAATATGCCAGCCGCTGGAAGGTGGAAGAATTGGTAAAGCGGTACAGTGACCACATTGCCTTCCCTATTTACCTGCACTACAGCCAGAATCAGTATGACGACAAAGGCGCTGTTACAGGCAAGGAAGATAAGGTTGATCAAATCAACAGTGCCAGTGCCTTGTGGAAGCGACCCAAGTCCAAGCTTACTGCAGAAGATTACAACGACTTTTACAAGACCTTCTCCCACGATGGTACTCCACCATTGATGTACGTTCATACTCACGCTGAAGGAACCCAGGAATACACCACCTTGTTCTATGTTCCCGAGCAGGCTCCCTTTGATATGTATCATGCAGATTACAAGAGTGGACTTAAACTTTACGTAAAGCGTGTTTTCATTACTGATGATGACCGTGAATTGTTGCCTGCATACTTGCGCTTTGTGCGGGGTATCATCGATAGCGAAGACTTGCCCTTGAACGTAAGCCGCGAGATTTTGCAGCAGAATCGTATCCTGGAGTCAATCAAGTCTCAGTCTGTGAAAAAGCTCTTAGGTGAGTTTAAGAAAATGGGAGAGGCTGCAGAAAAGGCACGAAAGGCTGCTCGTGAAGCTGGCGGAATTGATAAGCTGGAAGAAGAAGAGCGAAAGAAGTTGGAAAAATGGAATCAATTTGTGTCCCAGTTCAATCGCCCCATGAAAGAAGGATTGTTCTCAGACTTTGCCAACAAGGACGACATTGCAGAAATTGTTCGCTTTAAGTCCACCGCACCAGAAGGCACCGACGAAGAAAACGGAAACATTCACTGGACCAGTTTTGCAGATTATGTTCAGCGAATGAAACCTGAGCAAAAGGCTATCTATTACATCACTGGTACTGACGAAAAGACCCTGCGTTCATCTCCTTTGTTGGAGGCCTACAAAAAGAAGGGCTTTGAAGTTCTGATTATGGCCGATGATATTGATGACTTGGTTATTCCTGGCTTAGGCAAGTACAAGGAGTATGATCTTAAGTCTGTAAACCGAGCTGGTAGTGATGAAGAGCTGGGAGTGGACAAGGATGAGGCCGAAAAGAAAGAGAAGGAATTCAAGCCCATTGTGGAAAAAATCAAGAATGCATTGGGTGAGCGAGTGAAGGATGTGCATCTTTCCAAGCGTCTTGCTGATTCACCTTCTTGTATCGTTGTAGATGAGGACGACCCTTCCTTGCAGATGGAGCGAATGATGCGAGCCATGGGCCGTACTGGCTTTGGGGAAGTAAAACCCATTTTGGAAGTAAATGGAGATCACCCCATTGTTGCCAGCTTGAAGGATTGCGACGATGCAGCTTATATCGAGGATTTGTCCAACGTGCTGCTTGATCAGGCTTTGCTGGTAGACGGTGCTGAGTTGAAGAATCCTGCTGACTTTGTAAACCGCTTGAATCGGTTGATTAAAAGATAAAG
>JAEIGA010010208.1_pt1 | contig 14227 bp, 6 predicted proteins | sample 9270691 | NCBI WGS metagenome assembly JAEIGA01 (sample SAMN17057246, study PRJNA624740) | gut metagenome | biome: biome; isolation source: fecal sample | host: Bos grunniens | place: China: Xizang | collected 2019 | reverse complement strand
TCCCAAAAGATTGATGCTGTAAAAACTACAGGTGAGATGGGGAAACCAGAAACTGCTGCAGACGGCACTATCACTCTTACCACCACCGATTCCACAGGTGGCAAGTATACCTTTAAGCAGATAAGGGGGGGGGGTATCATCAATTCGGGCAGCAAACCCCAACGGAACTTGGGATTACACCAATAGCAAAAACATCAAGCAGTTTGAAGGGACATTTAACGGTGATATTGCAAAAGAAGGTGCAAACGACTTAAACCTTACCGTAGAAAAAGCAGCCGATGCCAACGGCACATTACAAGAAGTTACCGAACCACAAAGTTTTACCTTTGAAGTTTCTGCTAGTGGAACCTTTGCTGCCACCATTCCAGCGGTGGAAATTGTAGTTCAGAAAGAGCAAACATCAGATACGCCTAAGTTGATTAAGACGGTGACGTTTGGGAGGGGCAATAGCGGCGAGGGGTACTTTTGTGATGACGAATATCACATAACATATGAGTTTTACTCAGATAAAACCTTCAAAGGCTATTTCCAACAAAAACATACATTCTCAGAAATCAACTTTACTTACACTTTTGAAGGTCTCGCATTAGAAGGAACCTATACGGGTAATCCGCTTGTAGATGGACCAGTAATATTTAACACACAAAAATGGAATAAATTTCTTGCAAGTGGAGGCACCATTGATTCTTCAGAAGTGACAGAAGTGTTTACTGCATACAAAAATGGAGCCACCTCTAAGACTATCACCATAACAGAGGCGGACTTGACACCTTTCACCATGACCGTACAAAACATCATTTCTGGAGATTCATTTATAGAAGAAAACCTTGATTTTGCCACCTATAGCCCCAATGAAGATAATTCTACAACATTTAAACTGGAAATTGTTGGGGATGATACAGAATTATTCAAATTATGCTATCGGGTTGCAGTGAACAATGGAGATGGAAGTCACAGTTATACTTCATCTCAAGACGGATACGCTTCTCTTTCTGAAGTGATAATTGTACCAGATGCCACAGAAAATACAGTCATAGTACCTGAACTTTACATTGACAAAGATGGAAATGGTACCATAGACAGCGGAATTGACATCACAATCAAACTCCCCTCCATCGATCTCAAACTTGGACATCTTACAACTGCAGTGGTGGACGTAAAAAAGTATTCAATCAACTTTGCTGTTGAAGGAGATACAAATCAGTATCAGAACATTCACATCAGTACGGGATATTACGGTTCCACTGTACCTCTATCAGATGGAAAAATTGATGTGTATGCAATCAATATCCAGACAGGTTCAATCCGTTCTATCGGGTTAACAGCAGAAGAACATAGTACAAATGAATATGGATCTCTTAACAAATACTCTATTTCCGATACTGTAGAGTTCTATTTAGATGAAGGAACCCCTCCAACCTCCGTTACACTCACTCTTTATGACAAACTGGAAGAAGGCAAAAAAATTACTGTTGAGGAATATCCTACAAGTGAAACTTCTACCACAGAGGAAAAGCAATTCCGATTTGTAAAGGGAAATAATGGAAATATCATCTTCTATATCCCTACAGGAACAGGCTCTGATGGGGAATTTCTCTCTCCTATTGCATCAAGAACAGGTAGGAACTTAACAACAAGTCTCATCAACTGCACGTATGCTGGACTTGTCAATCTGAGAGACGCTGCTGATGATAATTTTACCTATCAATTCACTGGCCTTGTAGACAACATGAAAGACATAGTCTACTTCTTGGAACATAGGATGAAACTCACCGTAGCAGGAAAAGACCTTATTGGGCTTTAATTCCTAGCACTACTCTCCCCGCCTGTTGGTAAACACCGTGAACTAAGGCGGGGATTTTTTACTCCTTCCTCCAATACCATTTCCCTCTATAAAATTAGTTATAAGTTATCTATACTGTAACTCAAGGACAATAGAATCAACAATCAAAGGAAAGGGTGTATGGAAAATGAACTCGTGTCATTACAAATAGAAAATAAAATTATTGTCATCCGTGGTGTCCAAGTCATGATTGACCGTGACCTTGCAGAACTCTACGGTGTGGAAACAAAAGTTTTGAACCAAGCCGTGAAGCGGAATATTGAAAGATTTCCAGAACATTTTATGTTTCAGTTACATGAAGAAGAATTCTTAATTTTGAGGTCACAAACTGTGACCTCAAAACCAGAAAACCGGGGTGGCCGACAATATTTACCTTATGTCTTTACGGAACAAGGATGTGCAATGCTTTCTGCGGTGTTAAGAAGTGATACAGCTGTACAGGTAAGTATAAAAATAATGGATGCTTTTGTGTCCATGAGACACTTCTTGCAAAGTAACACAGAGATATTTGCAGAACTAAAATCCTTGCAACACTACCAAATGCAATTGGCAATCCACCAAAAAGAAGCAGACAAAAGGATTGACCAGCTGTTCACCTTGATGGACAAGTATAATGTGAAAGATGAACAAGGTATTTTTTTTCAGGGACAGATTTTTGATGCTTATGCAAAGTTTGAAAGTTTTATAGCACAAGCAACAAAAGAAATAATCTTGATAGATGGCTATGTTGATTTATCTATTCTCCAACGCCTTGCTAAAAAAAATCAAGGTGTGAACATTACTATTTACACAAACCCCAAAACAAAGCTTACCATCCAAGATGTTCAGCATTTCAACGCACAATATCCTACCCTTACATTAAAATACACGACAAAAATCCATGATCGTTTTATGATTATAGACAACACCATTCTGTATCATATCGGAGCGAGTCTTAAAGATTTAGGTAAAAAATGCTTTGCCTTTCAGATTCTCGATTCGTCAATCATTCCCGCCATACTGCAAAATATTTAGGCGACATGAAAGTCTAATCCCACCCCACAAAAAAAGCCACTGGACTTGAAACCTCCTCAAAGAGGCTCTTGTTCCAGTGGCTTTTCATCACCGAGTTTTATAAAGGCTTATGCTTCAGCTCGTTCGTCGGGGTGACGGCCAACGGGTGCGTTAGACAGCATGAGCTTGAGGCGGTTCAGCTGGTTTACCTCGCTGGCACCTGGGTCAAAGTCAATGGCGGAGATATTTGACTCAGGGAAGCGATGGCGCAATTCCTTGATCATACCCTTTCCGGTAACGTGGTTAGGCAAGCAGGCAAAGGGCTGAACACAGGCAATGCTGGGCACGCCAGAGTGAATCAGCTCCACCATCTCTGCTGTAAGGAACCAGCCCTCTCCCGTGATATTTCCCAGCTGCACGATATCGTCCACGCTTTTCATCAAGTCGTAGATGGAAGATGGTGGGTCGAACCGCTTGCTCTTTCCCAGCACCTTCTTGATGCGGCGGCGATACAATTCCAAGAACCAAATCAGGCGGCGGGCATTTCGCTCCGTCTTTTTGGGGAAGGCTAATTCTTCGTGGCGGAAGATACCTGTAGAGAAGGTGTAGAACAGGAAGTCTGCCAAATCTGGCATAACGCACTCTGCCCCTTCCCGCTCAATAACACGGCAAATATCGTTGTTGGCGGTGGGATGGAACTTTACCAGAATCTCACCAACTACACCAACACGAGGCTTTTTAATATCCAGCAAGGGCAACTCATCGAATTCCTTTACAATTCCTTGAATCAGCTTGTGATATTTTCTTACTGACAATGACTTTAGCTGCACCTCTGCACGGCCACTCCATTTTTCGTAGAGGGCATCTGCAGAGCCAGAACTTGCCTCGTAGGGACGAGTTCGATACAGTACCCGCATCAGTACGTCACCAGTCATCAAGGCCATCATGGCACGGTGCAACAAGGCGGGAGTAATCTTAAAGCCAGGCTGAGATTCCAGACCAGAGGCGTTCAAGGAAAGTACTGGCACCTGCTCCAGTCCAGCGTCCACCAGGGCACGGCGAATAAAGCCGATGTAGTTGGTGGCACGACATCCACCACCAGTTTGGGTAATCAGCAAGCTTACGTGGTCCAGATCGTACTTTCCAGACTTTAGGGCAGCAATCATCTGACCAGCCACCAAGATAGAAGGATAGCACGCATCGTTATTTACATACTGCAAGCCCGTTTCCACTGCCATAGTATCAACTTCTGGCAAGATAACAAAATTATAGCCGGAATATTCAAAGGCTTTTTGAATCAGGCGGAAGTGAATCGGTGACATCTGGGGAGCGATGATGGTGTGAGTCTTCTTCATCTCCTTGGTGAAAATCTGTCGCTTATAGGCTGCAGAAACAGATACGGGCTTTTTCTGCTGGCGGCGTTCCCGCTCACGAACAGCTGCAATCAAGCTGCGAATACGAATTCGGACTGCACCCAGGTTAGAACCTTCATCAATCTTAATCAATGTGTACATTCTGCCGTGGGCCTGAAGGATTTCATCCACCTGATCTGAGGTAACAGAGTCAAGACCGCATCCAAAGCTGGTAAGCTGTACCAATTCCAAACTGGGGAAGGCAGACACAAAGGCGGCAGCACGATAGAGGCGATTGTGATACGTCCACTGGTCCACAATGCGAAGAGGGCGCTCCACGCTTCCCAAGTGGGCAACGGAGTCCTCTGTAAACACAGCCAGTCCAAGGCCAGCCACCATTTCTGGAATACCGTGATTAATTTCTGGGTCTAGGTGATAGGGACGGCCAGAAAGCACGATTCCCCTTCCTCCCATGATAATCATCTGGGTCAGGGCCTCTTCTCCTGCAATCTGAGTGTCACGACGGAATTTTTCCATTTCCTTCCAAGCAGCATTCACAGCCTTGGTAATTTCTTCCTGGGGAATATCGAATTTTTCCTTTAGCTCCTCGTACAGGCGCACTGCCAATCTATCCTTATCGTAGATAGGAAGGAAGGGATTCATAAAGGTGATGGAAGAATCACGGCGTAGGGCATCCACGTTGTTGCGGAGCACCTCAGGATAGCTGGTAACGATGGGACAGTTATAGTGGTTTCCAGCTCCCTCATCTTCCTTAATTTCATAAGGAGCACAGGGATAGAAGATGAATTTGATTCCCTGCTTCAGCAAAGCTTCCACATGGCCGTGGGCAATCTTTCCAGGATAGCACACAGATTCAGAGGGAATGGTTTCCAAGCCCATTTCGTAAACTGAACGGCTGGAACGAGGAGAAAGTCGCACTCGGAATCCCAACTGAGTAAAAATAGTAAACCACAGCGGATAATTTTCGTACAGGTTCAAGACACGAGGAAGCCCCACATCTCCACGAGGTGCATTTTCTGGACTTAAGGGCTTGTAATAAGAGAAAAGCCGCTTGTATTTCCAGTCAAAAAGGTTAGGGAGCTTCTTGTCTCCATGGTCGGAGCCTGTGGAAGTGTTATGCTTGTTGCTGGCATCTACAATCTTTAACTCGTCACCTAACTCGGCACCACGTTCACAGCGGTTTCCGGTAACAAAGCGACTTGCCTTGTGAGTATCTCCTTCTCCAGCAGTAAAGGTGTTAATGGTCATGAGACAGTTGTTGTTACACTTACCACAGCGACGAAGCTCCAAGTCCACATTGAAGGAATCAAGCTGATCTGGGGTGGCAATGTTGGAGCGGATAGTGGGTGGCTCAAAGGTGGCTTCATCCACACCAACGGGAGGACGAATCATGTCCTTCCACTGGTCTAGGGCAATGAGGGCGGCACCATAGGCACCCATCAAGCCAGCCACATCAGGGCGGAATACGTTTACACCAGAAATCTTTTCAAAGGCTCGCAATACAGCGTCATTGTTAAAAGTTCCACCCTGAACCACAACCTTTGTTCCGATTTCGGAAGCACGGCGCAGCTTAATAACCTTGAACAGGGCGTTCTTGATAACAGAATAAGAAAGACCTGCAGAAATATCTGCTACAGTGGCACCTTCTTTTTGGGCCTGCTTTACACGGCTGTTCATGAATACGGTACAGCGGCTTCCCAAGTCAACAGGACGTTCTGCCAACAGGGCCTTGCGACTGAATTCCCGCACATCCATGCCCAAGGAACGGGCAAAGTTGTCCAAGAAGCTTCCACATCCAGAAGAACAAGCCTCGTTCAGCTGAATTGAAGTAATGGCACCATCCTTCATTCGCAAACACTTCATGTCCTGGCCACCAATGTCCAGCAAGAACTCAACTCCAGGAACAAAGAAGTCGGCGGCACGATAGTGAGTAATGGTTTCTACCTCACCAGAGTCAACACCTAGGGCAGCCTGAAACAGGGCTTCACCGTATCCAGTGGACACGGAACGGGCAATATAGGCATCCTTGGGAATCTGGGTATATAAATCTTTGAGCACCTTTACTGCCAAATCCACAGGATTTCCTGCATTAACATCGTAGAAACGCCACAAAATACGACCAGCAGCGTCAATAAGTACCGCCTTTGTGGTGGTGGAGCCAGCATCAAGTCCCAAGAACACAGGACCAGTGGCTGTCTCTAAGCTGGCAGAAGCAGCCATTTCTTCTGCGTGGCGACGGTGAAATTCTTCAAGCTCATGCTCATTACGGAATAGGGGCTCCAAACGTTGCACTTCACTCATTTCTGCGTCCACCAGATTTTTCAGGCTTTCACGAAATTCACCCAGCAAGGGGAAGGGCTGCTGCTTGTCTGCAGACTGAACACAGCTTAAGCTCCGCTCAGCAGAGAAGGCAGCACCAGCGGCAACAAAGAGCTGAGAATCTGGAGGGGTAACGATTTCTTCATCCTTGAGTTCCAAGGTAGTAATAAAGCGATACCGCAACTGATCTAAAAAGTGGAGAGGGCCTCCCAAAAAGGCTACATTTCCACGAATGGGCTTTCCACAGGCCAAGCCAGAAATGGTTTGGCTTACAACAGCCTGAAAGATACTGGCAGCAATGTCTTCACGGCGAGCACCTTCGTTAATAAGGGGCTGTACGTCGGTTTTGGCAAATACACCACAGCGGGCAGCAATGGGATAGATAGTGGTAGCACCCTTGGCCATTTCGTTTAGTCCAGGAGCGTCAGTTTCCAGCAAGGCAGCCATTTGGTCAATAAAGGCACCAGTTCCACCGGCACAGGAGCCGTTCATGCGCTGCTCCACGCCTCCAGAGAAATAGGTAATCTTGGCATCCTCACCACCAAGCTCAATTACAACGTCGGTGTGGGGAATGAGCTTTTGTACAGCAGTGGTGGAAGCCACAACCTCTTGAATAAAGGGGATGTTAAGCCACTGGGACACGGCAAAACCACCGGAACCAGTTACCTTGACGCTTAATGGCTGGCGTTCTCCTGCAGGAAACTCCTTTTCCAGCTTGTCTAGGGCTCGCTTTACCACATCCATAATGGTACCACGAATATCTGCCAAGTGACGCTTATACTCGCTATAGCAAATATTATCATTTTCGTCCAAAGCCACGAACTTTACCGTGGTGGACCCTACATCAATACCAACCCGTAAGGGTGTAACTGTTGGCTTAAAGGCGGTGGGCTTGAAGGTTGCTGTATTCAAGCTAAAAGCCTTTGAAGAAGTGCTATCGCCAGTAGCGTGTAAATCCATAAAAAATCCTTTTTATGTAGTGTGTAAGGAATTCAGCAAATCATCTAGCTCTATTTCATGCTTACAATAACTGTAAGTTAAACTAAAGAATTCACCAAAGCCCCGGAGATGTTTACAAAAAAACAAAATCCCCTCATTATAAATACTCTCTAAAGTCTAATGGAAATAAAAAAAAGTTGCCATATGACAATAATACAAATCTGTACTATTTACAATTTTTTCACAGAACAGCTTTTCGTAGATGGAGCTGGATAAAAAAACTCCCCCGCCACAGATGGAACTGGAACGAGGGAGGTTGCCTCCTACCTGGGGCATTTTCTGGGGGCGGGGGAGCAATAGCTCCAGCCACTTTCCCCAGAAAATGCCAGATTATTGCTACCGCAAGGATTAGAGGCTCATCCTCAAAGGCCCCATCTTGGAAAACTTTGATAAAAAAATGAAGCGCTCTCCCGCAAAAACGCAGTTTTTTTCACCTCCATGCATATAATTTATATGAAACGATTTTTCACGGAGATTCCATGGAGAACCAAACCACCACCGAAAACCGCAAACACAAGGATTCCCTCTTTGTAGATTATTTTTCCAAGGACAGAGACTGGAAACAACATTTTCTTTCCCTGTACAACGCCCTCCACGGCACCAACCTGCAAGTGGACAACACCAGACTAGAACGGGTCAACCTAGAACAAGTTTTGTACATGGACTACTACAACGACATTGCCGTCATGGTAAACGACCAATTTATTCTCATGATTGAACATCAGTCTACCATCAACCCAAACATGCCGTTGCGATTACTGGAATACGTGACTCGAATCTACAGCAACAGAATAGATTCTAAAACAAAGTTTTCAAATCAACTCATCCCCTTGGCCAAGCCTGAGTTCTTTGTCTTTTACACTGGCAACCAAGACCTACCCTCAGAAAGCTACTTGTACCTGTCTGATGCCTTCCCAAAAGACCCATCCGAGAACCAGCTCTCAGATTCAGAACTCACCCTTGAACTGAAAGTGAAAGTGTGTAAAATTAAGGGTGAAGAGCCGAGTCACATAGTACAGAATTGTCCTGACTTGGAGCAATACGTGCAATTTCTCAAGCTCATAGACAAGGCAAAATCAGATGGACAAGCACAGCCCCTCACAAGAGCTATTCGAGAGGCGGTACGTCACAACATCTTAAAAGATTACTTGGAACGTAAAGGAGGTGAGACTTTGAGTATCCTAACAGCAGAATACGACTTTGATACAGCTATGGCAGTGAGACAAGAAGAAGCTTATGCAGAAGGAGTTTCCTTCGGTCTGGAACAAGGGCTAGAACGTGGAGCCTACCAGAAGGCACTGGAAACAGCGAAAAAACTTCTTTTACGAGGTTATTCTTCTGAAGACATTGCAGATTTATCTGGTCTCACATTGTCCCAAGTACAAGAGTTACTTAACTTATAAATGACACCGTCAACCAAGACCATCCCTGTACATCTCCTTTCCCGCCCCTTTCACTATTATTTTCCCTATGATATACTGCCACCATGAAAAAGAAATCCCTGCTGGCGGCGGGAGTCCAGCTTTCTGTTTTAACCCTTATTTCCCGTATTTTGGGGCTTATTCGAGAAGCAACGAAGGCAGCCTTCCTGGGCACCTCTGACTTGGCAGATGCCTTTGGTATTGCCTTTATGATTCCCAACTTGTTCCGCCGTCTTTTTGCAGAAAACAGCATTTCTGTAGCCTTTATTCCCACCTTCAAAGCCTACTTAGAAGGCTCCAACACCCCAGAGGGGAGACAAGAGACACAAGATTTTGTTAATGCAACCTGCACCCTCGTGACCTTTTTAACCACCATAGTGGTGATACTAGGAATTTGTCTCACACCCCTTATTATTCCCTTCTTTTACAAGGATGGCCACCTTGGGGTTTTACAGGAAACAACCTTTTTAACAAGAATCATGTTTCCCTACCTACTGGTCATTTCAGTGGCAGCCTTTTTTCAAGGTATTCTCAATGGGCTGAAAATCTTTGCTCCATCAGGATTTACCCCTATCTTGTTCAATATAATTGTTATTGCCGCCACCTATCTTCTTTCTCCTTTGATGGAAAATCCTGCCAGAGCCATGGCCGTGGGTGTCATGACTGGAGGAATTGTACAGGCTGCCTTTCAGCTGCCCTTTGTATTGAAAGGAGGCTGGAAGGTGTCTCTTACCTCATTGAAAAAGGCCTTTTCAAACCCCGGAACCAAAAAGGTATTGGCCTTGGTGGGGCCTACTGTTATTGGAATGGCCGCCTACCAGCTCAATGACGTGGTATCTACCTCTTTGGCAGGACGGGCAGGAACTGGTGTGGTGTCCAGCCTTCAGTATTCACTTCGTCTTCAGGAATTGATTTTAGGAATCTTTGCCGTTTCCATTGGTACCGTGATTTTGCCCGACATGGCAGGCTTGGCAAAGCGACAGGAATGGGAAGAATTCTCTGCCATGCTGACCCAGTCAGTAAAAATCATTGCTCTTATCACCATTCCCATTACCTTCTTTTCCCTCATTACTGGAGAAAATATCATTGCCTTGGTGTACAAGTCCAAAAGCTTTGATGCCAATTCTGTGGCCCTTACCCTAGAAGCCTTTACCTTTCACATTGCAGGGCTCTTTTTCATTGCAGTAAACCGCATTATCTCCCCAGCCTTCTATGCCCAGGGCAACACAAAATCCCCGGCTACCGCAGGTATCTTGGGCTTTGCGGTGAACATCCTCCTGGCCCTGCTATTGGTGAGCTCCATGAAAGGTGGCGGTATTGCCCTAGCCCTTACCTTAGCAAGCCTTGCAAACACCATCTTCCTCCTGATATTTTTGCAAAGAACAAAGCGATTTGCCATGGGAGCCGTGGTAAAGGGCATGATAGGCTATGCACTAAAAATGGTGATACTTTCCATCATTGCATCAATCCCTTTACTACTGCTGAAAGATACAATCTTTGGCCTTTTCAGCTTTAACAATCGCATTTTGCAAGAGGGCCTTCCCTTGATTATAACAGCCCTCTTGTTTGCTACAGTGGGAATACTGTTGTTAATCATTACACGAGATTCCTTGATTCAAATAATTGTGAAAAAACTAAGGAGACGAATATGAATTCCATGAATTTAGCTGAATACAATCGACAGCGACAAAAAGCTTTTTTTCAGATTTTACGGGACAAGAAGATTGATGTGGCATTTTTTGAGGACACCGAAGGAAGACGAGACCCTTCCCTCCGTTATTTTACTGGCCATCCCTCCGATGCCTTGCTGATTCTCACTGCAGAAGGTAGTTCCATACTCATTCCCTGGGACGTAAACATGGCTCAAGAAATGGCCACCGTAGACAGCATCCTTCCCTATACTGATTTTGGTCGAACTGCCACCAATGCCCTTTCTCAAGTCTTGAAGCAGCTAGAGCTTCCCAGCACGGTAACTATAGAACTGCCCCCCAGCCTGCCCTACCCTATTTACGAAAAATACCAGCAGGCCATTACCCAAGCTCTAGGCACTTCAAAGGAGATTCACCTTTTGTGCCGAGAAAATGGCGTCCACCAAGATGCGGTGAATATGCGTGCCATCAAGGATCAGTACGAAATCCATTGTATCAAAAGGGCTTCTGCCATTACCGACAAGCTTATCCTGCAGCTGGAAGAAGGAGTGCGTTCTGGAGCCATTACCACAGAAATGGATGCTGCCCTGCTGATTGAACGAGAATGTCGAAAAGCTGGTTGTGAAGGCACTGGATTTGACACCTTGGCGGCAGGACCTGAGCGAAGCTTTGGTATTCACTGCTTCCCCCCCTATACAGCAGGGGCCTTTCCTGCAACGGGACTTTCCATCCTTGACTTTGGCGTGGTAGTGGAAGGCTACACCAGCGATGTTACCCTCACCTTTGCAAAGGGGCCCCTCTCGCCAGAGCAGGAAAAACAGCTGGAGTTGGTGCAACAAGCCTACAATGCAGCCCTAGAAAAATACAAGAATGGCCTGCCCATAAAAGATGCAGCTCAAATTGTAGATGATATTTTTGCCCAAGCTGGTCGCACCATGCCCCATTCCTTGGGACACGGCTATGGTCTCGAAGCCCACGAGTGGCCCACCGTCCGCAACACCCAGCCAGCAGCGACTCTCTTCCGCCCTGGCATGGTGGTAACCCTAGAGCCTGGACTTTACGACACAAGCCTTGGTGGTTGCCGACTGGAAAATGACATCCTCATTACCCCAGAAGGAAATGAAGTGCTGACAAAGGCTCGAATCATTCGATTATAGAAATACAATAAAAAAGAGCGAGGGACACCTCGCTCTTTTTGCTTATATAAGAAAGGGTATACCAGAATTACACCTTGGACAATCGATCCAACAAATGCTGCAAGGAATCATCCAAAGAAGTGGAGTTATCCTTGTTGGGGAGCTGTTGAACAAAGGATCGCATCACACTCATTACTCGGGCAGAGGCTGTCGTTTCGTGAAAACGCTCCACAATATCGTATCGTTCAGCAGGTACTTCCACCAAGCCCTTTTCCCGAATATTTTCTGCCAATGCCATCAATCCAGGCTTGCCAGCCAACCTGCTGATAATATACTCCATCTGCAAAGGTTTCATACTGGCATTAAAGTCTTCTTTTTCCTCTTCAGGAAGATACTGGCACAGCCCTTTTAGCGCCTGGAAAAGAGCTACAAGGTGGCCGTTATCTTCTGGCTGAGAAAGCTCTTCCATAAGACTACCAATTTCTTGTGCTGCATCATGAGCCTCTTCTGTCTCTTGAGAAACATCCATCTCTTGAGGGATTTCTTCCTCCAAGGGCTCTTCCTCCTCACAAGGAAACAACTCATCTAAGGAAGAATCCTCTTCATACACTTCTTCTAAGGGGTCTTCAAGAGGGAATTCTTCTGGGAGTTCCTCTAAAGGCACCAAATCTTCATCAATTTCTTCTATGGGTTCCGCAAAGGGAATGTCTTCATCATCTTCCATCTGCAGGGAATCATCAGTAAAATCCCTCGGTATGGCCATATCATTAGCAGGATGCTGAGGTCGCCATGGGTCAGGATAATTCTGAGGATAGTTCTGCCGTGGCATAGCTGGCCAACGGTCAAAGAAATCTGAAGCAGGAGCCAACTGAGGCATTTCTTCCCGTAAGAAAATTTCCTCTGGTTTTTGATTTACACTATCAAAAATCTCATCTTCCTCATCTTGGAACTGCAGCTCATCATTTGGAGAAAACAAGGGTTCATACTCGACTGGTCCATCGTCATGACTCAGGGCTTCAAGAGTTGGTGTATTTTGATGATACAGCTCATCTCCAAGAGCGAGAGCTGCAGAATCAGATGCTTCTATTTTCAATGGATCATAGTGTTCCAGACTTCGTTTCTTTCCAGTAATTCTTCTTGGCTGCAACAACAAGCTATCAGTAGATTCTTCTCGGTAATGCTCCTCGTCAATCAGCTGTTTCAAATCCCCTAAAAAGTGCTTTTGATCAAAACTGACATTTTTTCCCTTTGATTTATTATTATAAATATCTCTCAAAGGGAAATTTCTTCGAGACTTAGTAGATTCCAGCAGTTCTCGTTCAACTTCGTCATCATGAGCATAAAGAGAGATTCTCTCCACCGCTTTTTGTAAATAACTATTGTCAGCGTCGCAATTCAATGCCTGTTGATAAAATCGCATGGCATCTCCATACTGGCTACATTGCTCATAACAAGAAGCAAGAGCAGTCAAAGCCACAGGATCATTGGGCAGATGTTGCAAATATTCTACTAAATAGGTCTGAGCCTGTTCAAAATTACCAATTTGACGGAATCGAAGGGCAATATCCAAAAAATGGAGGAAGTAACTGGGATCTAACTCATCCAGTTTATCCAGTGTTTGCTGGAGTCGTTCCTGGTCATCACAACAGGCAAAATATTCTGACAAAAGATGCAGTACACTGACATCGAAGTTGTATTCCTGCACCAAATTTTTTATCAAATCCCCAGCTTCGTGAAATTGATGGGCATTCAGCAAGGTACGAACAAATTGCAACTGTATTCCCTTATTTTTTTCTTGAACTGGCTCCACTTTTTGCAACAAGTCCATGGAGTCATCATTCCGGCCTTGCTGGATATATACATCGGCCAATCCCATTAAAGCCCGAAAATCATCCTCATCCTGTTCCAAAACAGTCTCAAATCGTCGCCCTGCATCTTGATATTCATTTCGTTTTAATTGCACTATTCCCATGGAACACTGCAAATCAAGATTTTCAGGAGTAACTGCAATTCCTTGAGAAAGAATAGTATAGGCTTCTTTATTCAAATTATGGGACATTAAAAAGAGGGCATAGCCATTGATGGCCTCACTCCACCCTGGCTTAGCTCGCAGGGTAGCCTCATATTCTTCCATTACCTCATCAAAATAACCTAGCTTTTCATATTCCTGAGCAAGATTGTAGTGGAGAATGGGATGATTTGCATCCAACTGTAAGCCTCGTTGATAAGAGGCAAGGGCATTCTTGCTGTCCCCACGCATAGAATAAATGCTTCCCAAATGATTGTAGGCCAGAATATCCCCAGGCTCTTGACTAATCACCTGGTCAAAACACTCAAGGGCATCATCAAAACGCCCCATCTGCTTGTAGGTAAAGCCTAAGGTATAGTACGTTTGGACACTATTTCCATCAAGAGCCAAAGCCCGCTCCAAAACACTCACGGACTCTTCATATTTTCCCAGACGACGATAAATTCCACCTAAACCAATCAAGGC
>JAEIGA010010207.1_pt1 | contig 14227 bp, 12 predicted proteins | sample 9270691 | NCBI WGS metagenome assembly JAEIGA01 (sample SAMN17057246, study PRJNA624740) | gut metagenome | biome: biome; isolation source: fecal sample | host: Bos grunniens | place: China: Xizang | collected 2019 | reverse complement strand
TTTAGCGTGAAGAACCAAAATGACTCGAAAAACCTTTCTCGGCATTGCTTTTGCAGACTTTATTGTGTGAAAAAGTTTCTTTTTCCCAAAAGTTTTTGGGGGTCGTAGGGGGCTTTTTTCAAAAAGCCCCCTACACGTCTCCCCTCCCCGAAAAATCAAAATTTGAAGCAAAAAAAGGGGGCTGAGTCCGTTTGGACTCAGCCCTGATTTTATTTAGCGACCTTATCGTACGCGATGGAGATGTTGTCAAAGAAGAGTTCGAAGCCGTTTCCGTTTTTGGTCGCGTTGTAGGTTGCTCTTGAGAAAGCAAACTGGAGGAAGTTGGTGAAGGACGCCGTCGAGGTGAGCGAGAACAGCTCGGTTTCGCTCATATCCGCTCCGCTGACCGTGCAGCTGATGCGCTTGGTTCCGGGATCCAGGTGGATGCGGAAGGTGTAGTCCTTACCGGGGTCAAGCACCAGCTTTTTATCCGGGGAGTTCTTGCCGTTGACAACGGCCTTGCCGTCCTCCGTGGCTCTGAGCTCAACGGCGAAGCCGAGGTCACCGCCGTTGGCGTTGTGCATCAGGTTGACAAAGACGTAGTTGTTGCCCGAATTGGCCGCGCTGAAGGACAGCTTGCCCGTGTAGGAGAAGTCATACGAGAGCGTAATGCGGCTGATGCGGCTTCCGTCCTCGTCCACACCGTCAAAAAGCGCTGCGACGTGCGCGTTATCTGCGGCGGTAGCCAAGTGCATGCCGTCGGTCGTCGAGACCTTGAATTTTCCGTCCACCAGCATGGCCTCCGTGATCTTCTGGATACGGAAGACGGGGTTCCAAAGAGAGGTCTTATCCGTATAGTCCAGCTGACCGATCACGATGTGCTTTGCTTCCTGTGCAGAGTACGAGCCGCCGCACTTGGAGCAGGTGTAGTCGAACCATTTGTCAGCCTCAAGGATCTTGTCGTTCACGATAGCAGTCTTTGTGAAGCTGTGCTCGCAGTAGTGGTCGGTATTCACCGCCGAGGTGTCGACAGAACTTGTCGTCTTATCGCACACAAAGGTCAGATCGTCCACAGTGATGGTATGCGAGCCATCCGTACATTTGAACTGCTTTCTGGAGAAGGTAATCTGTGTTCCGTCGGCAAGCGCCAAGTTGTAGACCTTTTCCAGAATCGTGGTCACGCCGGAAAGATCGCCACCCTCAACCGTGGCCTTAAAGCCGTTGTTTGCCGGGTACATGATGAACTTGACCGTGTAGGTCTGACCGGCGGTCAGCGCGGTTTTTGTGCCGGAAGCGCCATCGTAAAGTGCCAGCTTTCCGTTGCCGTCGTTGCCGAACCAGATCCCGGCCGCAAAATTGGAATCGCTATCGTTATAGAAGTTTAAGAAATTGAGATTATTGCTGTAGGTTCCCGTATATTTAAGCTTGAAGGAAACCGTGACGGCATCTACCGTCGCTCCGCTTGCATCCGTACCCGTAAGTGCCTGCTTGAGGGTCGCGTTTTGGTCCAGACGGACAAAGTTCTGTCTCCACGCAACCGTAACCGGCCATTCACCGTTCGATATATCCGGGAAGCCCGTGAAGACAATGCTTCCTGTGCCCGTGGTGTTCGAGAAGTCAAACGCGCCAAGCGTCTCCTGCGAGGACTCGGTCTTGAAAACAGCACCGCACGCGCAAGTGCCGTCCACGAGGAAGTGTCCGCTTTCATGGTTAGCGATTACCTTTTTGAGGCCGGCCTTGCCGCAGGAGCAACCAAACAGCTCATAGCCCTCGCCCACGGGATCGTTCTTGGCCGTTACCACGCCGGTGGAAACGTTGAAGGTGTGGGGCAGGAGGGGAAGATCCTCGGTTACGGTGTGATCACAGTTGTTGCACTTGTATTTGTTGTAGCCGGGGGTGGTGCAGGTGGACGCCTGAGCCGAGGTGGGCACCGTGGGGATGTCGTGATCGCCGAGCGGCAGATCAACGGATACGGTCTCACCGCAAAGAAGGCAGAGATGCTTTTCATAGCCCGCGGTCACGCAGGTCGAGGGCTTGGTCTCGGTGGCAGCTGCGAGCAGCAGGTGTCCTGCCGTTTCACAGTCCGCGCGCTCGAGGTGACGCTCGCAGACAAGGCAAGCAAAGCCGTCCTCTGCGGCGACAAGGTCATGTGTGCAAAGATTGCTGTCGTCTGCCGTGCTCTCGTCGAAGGAAAGTACGGTGGATACAAACGCCATGTTGTCAACGACGATGGTATAGTCCTCACCCTCGCCGCAGGCGAAGGCGGAATTGGGACGTCCAAGGCCGATCTGCTTGCTGGTGGCAAGCGACTGGCTTGCCTTCTTTTCGTAAAGCGTTACCTTTTCGGCAAGATCACCGCCCTCCACGGTTGCCTTCAGCGAATTGGTGGCGGGAAGGAGAATAAAGCTTACCTTGTAGGTCTCGCCGGCGGTAAGAATTGTCTTTTCGCCCTTGGCTCCGTCATAAAGAGCCAGGTGGCCCTCAGCATCGGTGCCGAAGTAAATGGAGGCGAGGAAGTCCGTATCACCGAGAATGTTGATGAAATTAAGGTTCTTGTTATAAGCGCCCGTGTAGGTCAGCTCAAAGGTGATGGCAAAGCTTTCGATGGGTGTGCCGTCTGCATTTACACCGGTCAGCGCCTTGGAAAGGTCGGGGTTGGCGGCATAGTGCAGGAAGTGCTGTCTCCAGCTGTCCGAAATCATCCATTTGCCGTCCGTCACGGTCAGCGTGGTGTCAAAGGAGATGCCGGTTCCGAAGCGGTTGGTGGAGAAGTCCATCGTGCCCACCGTGGTCTTGGAGCCGAGAGCCTTGGCGCCGCAAGCACAGAGATAGTTGCCGTCCGCCTGCTCGGTAAAGCAGTGACCGCTCTCGTGGTTTGCCACGGCAAGGATCATTTCCTTGCAATCGCGGCAGCCGAGAAGCTCGTAGCCGTTGCTCTTGTAAAGCGAAGCGGATTCAAATACGGCGGTCGAAACCGTGAAGGTATGGTCGGAGAGGGCAAGGGGCTCGGAGATCTCCTCGCCGCAAATGAGACATGCATAGGTTGCCGTGCCCGCGGTTACGCAGGTCGAGGGCGTCAGATCCGTGGGCTCCTTGGTGAAGATGTGCTCACCGACAAGCTCGCAGTCCTGTGCCTCGAAGTAGCGGTTACATACCGAGCAGGTGGAGCGAAGCCACTGATCCTCCGCGAGGTGCTCAATGTCAACGACGCTCTCGGTGGTGAACTTGTGATCACAATACATAACGCCCTCGGTCGAGGTGGGATCAAAGAGCATCGTTACGAGGTCGAGGGCCATATTGTCCACGTAAATGGCGTAGTCCTCGTTCTCGCCGCAGGCGAATTCGGGGCGAGAAAGACCGATCTGTGTACCGGCGGAAAGCGGATCCTTTGTCGTCTTGGCAAAAACGGTTGCCGGCTCCTCAAGGTCACCGCCCTCTACGGTCACACGGACGAGGTTTGCCTTGGGCATAAGGATAAGCTTTACAAGGTAGGTCTCGTCAGCGGTCAGCGCGATGGCGTTGCTGCCGACACCGTCGTGAAGCGTCAGGTGACCGTCAACGTCACTGCCGAGGTTCAGCTGGAAGATAAAGCCGTTCGGGCCAAGCAGGTTGATGAAGTTGAGATTCTTTCGGTAAGTACCCGTGTAGGTCAGATCAAAAGCAAGGGAGAGCTCAAGCACGGTGTTGCCCTCCGCATCGGTGCCGGCCAGTGCCTGTGCAAGTGCGGGGTTTTTGTCATAGTGCAGGAAGGCCTGCTGGGTGCTCTGCGAAACCACCCATTTGCCGTCCGCTACCTTTACACCGTTGGAGACAACGATATTCTTGCCCTGCGTGCCGGACACAAAGTCCATCGAGCCGAGCTGAGCCGGGGTGGTTACACCCACCGCACCGCAGGCGCAAAGCGCAGTGCCGTCCTCCTGCGACTCAAAGAAGTGGCCGCTTGCGTGATTGGCGTCCACCTTGATCATCTTGTCGCACGCGCTGCAAGCAAGAAGCTCAAAGGCGTTGCCGGTGCGAAGCGCCGATGTCGGGAAAACAGCGGCGGAAACCGTAAAGGTGTGCGGAGTCTGGGGGATCGGGCGTCTCTCGATGGCACCGCAGCTTACGCATTCGTAAGTCTCATAGCCGGCAACCGCGCAGGTGGGAAGGAGTGTGTCGATCAGAACCGGAGCGTGACCGAGTGCGGGCTCACTCTCCAGCTCGTACATCTCGCCGCACGCACAACGGTAGTACGTGAAGCCGCTTGTCGTACAGTTGGGGAAGGACTGCGTCGTGGTAAACTGATGTCTGTGATCACCGCCGGTCGGCGTGGTGTCCGCAGGCTCAGTCTCCCCAGGCTCAGTCTCCGCAGGATCGGTCTCTGCGGGCTGCGTCTCGCTCGGAAGCGTTTCCTCGGGAAGCGTTTCCTCGGGAAGCGTTTCTACGGGATCCGTGTCCGCGGGATCTGTGTCCTCCGGTGTCGTCACCTCGGGAGTCGTTTCCTCGGGTGTGGTCGCCTCGGGGAGGGGCGTATCGGGTGCCGTCGTGTCCGCGGGGGTTTGTCCGCAGGCGGCAAGAGAAATGGCCATCACAAGCACCAAAAGTGCTATGGGCAACCATTTTGCCAGCAATTTTTTCATAATGTTGACTTTCTCCGACATTTTATTTATGCAAGCAAAACGCGTCGGAACATTTTGCGATTGTATACAGAATACATTATATCATCTTTTTTGTTTTTTTGCAACATTTTTCATAAAAAATGGCTGAGAATCTTGATGTACAATTCTAACTGTAAACTTTAAAACAGTGTAGTATTGTAGTACAGAACACCGCCAAACCCTATAAACACGCGCGGTGTGGGCTACGTCCACCGCGCGTGTTTTAATGTAGTACAATGTAGTACAGAGGGGGTAAAAAGCGTGAATTTGAGGATGTGTGAAGTGATTTTGTACCCCCAACAGTATGAAGATGTGGCGAAAATACGTGATGTGTGTGAGAAATATGACACCATCAAAAAGTATGCTATGCGGTTACATGATAAAGATATAAAAGAAGATGGTACACATAAGGACGATCATTATCATGTGTTTTTACATTTTGATTACCCCGTCGGTACAGAAAAAATCGCGAAGTGGTTTGCTTGTGGTGAAAACTACGTCAATAAAATCAAAAAGAGTTGGGATGCGTCTATGGAGTATTTGTGCCATGGCAATGATCTCGATAAATTTCAGTATTCTTCCGATGAGGTGTGCGCGAGTTTTGATTATGCAGCTGAGATTGAGCGTATAAGGAACGCGAAAAAGAAACGCGTAAAAGCCGAGGAAATTCGCGCTCTCGCAACCTCGGTGATGCTCGGAGATATATCCTTGACAAGTGCCATTCAAAAACTATCGTTGTATGAATTCAACCCGTCAGCGATGCGCTGGCTTACCGATGCCTATCAAATACGGTGCCGTTCTGCCAAACCGAACAGAAACATTGATGTTATTTTAATATACGGGAAATCCGGTACGGGAAAGACAAGCCTTGCGAAGCTCCTATGTGAGAATATGGGCAAAGAGTATTGTGTTTCTTCCTCGTCAAACGATGTTCTTCAAGATTATGGCGGTGAACACGTCCTAATCCTCGATGACGTGCGCGAATACACGTTTGAATTCGTCGATTGGTTGAAAGTTTTAGATAACCACACTTCAAGCTCTATCCGTAGCCGATTTCGAAACAAGGTTTTTCTTGGTGATATGATTATCATTACAACCTCACAAGACCCGTGCGCGTGGTTTATCGGTTGCTATGAAGAACGATGGCAATTTTATCGACGTATCAATCAGTATTTGCGCCTTGAAGGTGAAAACGTGATACAGTATGAGGGTTTTGTCAATAAATACGGTTACCCCGTCGAAGGTAAGCGATTGATAGAATTTAAAAACCCGATTGCCCGACTATATAACGAGCGTGCTCCAACTATTTCTTGTGCTTCTGCCGTGGTCAAGGCCATGGCAAAAGCGTTTGAGGATATTGAGACCGATAAGTTTAAAAATATGAAGGAGGAAGTATTGTGAGTAGTATTGATACGTCTTATGCGGATATTTGTAGGTTGGGTGCTTTGGTTAATACCCAATCAACCAACCCCACGACAACCTATTGCAATTTTGAAAGCGTTAGGTCTTTACCGCCGTGTAATGAGGATGTCCCTTTTTGGGCGAAGTGCTGTGGATGGAGTGACGTGTGATGATTGTTGTGTATGGTTTGTTTACGGCAGACGAATATGAATTGCCGATTGCTTATGGTGATAGTATTCGGAAGCTCTCCGAGGCGGTCGGTATTTCTGCTTCTACGTTGTGGTCTTCATTGTCACATGGTTATGTTATCAAAGGAAAATTTAAAGTTGAAAGAATTATTTTCTAAAAACTGTGCGAGTTTTTGAAATTACCCCTTATAATAAGGGTGTAAAATATATATTTACTTAAAAGGAGTAAGAAAATGAAAGTTGTTGGAATTGAAAACAAGAAGGGTACATTCAACAAGAACGGCGAGCAGATCGCGTATGACGTGAATTATATTCACTGCACCGAAACCGCGCCCAACGTGAATGGCGTGCGCTGTAAGTCCTTCAAGATCGGCAAGAATGTCGAATTCGTAGGTTTTACAAATTTGGCGGAGCTTATGGGCAAGGAAGTCCTTGTGGCCACGGGTTATTCCGAGCAGTACGGCTCTTACGTCAAGTCTGTTGCCCTTATTAAAACTTAATGAAAGGAGAATTTCATGGTAGCTAATATCATTCAGACCGTAACCACGGCGATCGGCAGCTTTGTAACGGGTATCGGCTCTTCGGTGGTCGATTTCTTCAATACTACCGTACTTACTGCCGATGGCGAGCTCACCACGTTTGCGACTTGGTCGCTTGTGTTCCTCGGTATCGGCTTTGGCTCGATGATCTTCAAGTGGGTTACGAACCTCATTCGTAGATAAGAGACATAAAAGAGGGGAGTCGCTCAGCGACTCCCCTTGAATTTTGAAAGGAAGTGAAATATTGAAAAAGATAGGATTTTTTGTCCTTGCGGTTTTGTTAATTTCCCTTATGGCGTTTTCTGCGTTTGCGGCAACATACGATTGCAGTATTGGTGCTCACGAGCTTTTACCCGAACAGTGGGCCGCGCGCCCTTCTTGCGGCAGTTCTTGGGCGGCTTTCCAATGTTGTGCACGTTGTGATTTTTATATTCAAACCAGCGTAAAATTAGCGGAACACAATTACGTGAATGGCGTGTGTGAATATTGTGATGATGGCGCTTCAAGTGGTGATTCAAGCTCCAGTGGTGGTTCAAGCTCCGGTGGTGGTTCAAGCTCTGGCGGTAGTGGTTCTTATGATTGCGCTTCGGGTCATAGTTACGGAGAATGGGTCATCGAAAGAGAGGCCACTTGCTCGCGTGTAGGTATTAGGTCGCGTGTTTGTTCGGTCTGCGATTATGAGGATTCGGAGTCGTATTATGGTGGTAAGCACTCTTGGAGCAATGGTGTTTGTACTGTCTGCGAAGCGGATTCTCTGCAAAACTGCGAAGATGAGCATGCATATGGTGAGTGGGTAACTCTTGTAGAACCCACGTGCGAAAATGACGGCGAGCGTTCTTTTTATTGCTATACGTGTGATAGTTATCGTATGAAAGAAACTATGATGGCTTTTGGTCATTCGTTTAAAAATGGTAAATGTCAAATTTGCGATGAGCCTTATAGTAATTTTTGCTCTCATACTTTGTTTTCTCTGTGGCAATATACGGAAGAGCCGACTTCTTGCGGTCTTGAGTGTGAACAATATCGTGAATGTTTGCAATGTTTGAGCTATACCGAAACTCGTAATGTGATTTCCGATCATAAGTATGAAAATGGTATTTGTGTATATTGCAAGGCGATTTCTCCCGACCATGAGCATTATGCGCAACATACAGTTATCCTTGGCGATGATAAGCACCAAAGTATTTGTGCTTGTGGTTTTTTGTTTGATTCCGAATCTCACAATTATTCGGAGGTTGCTTATACTAACGCCCCAAACGCCTACGAGCCTGCCAAACGTCAAGTTTCTTGTGATGGTTGTGGATATGTGCGTATTTATTGCGTGCCCGACGAGTCGATCTATGATGTTTATAAATTAACTACGGGTGAGCGTGTTCCTTGGCTTAATCTCCAATCTTACGATTGCCTTTATTATGAATATACTTCGTTGTCTGCGGCTCAGTGTACTGTATATCTTACTCGTGACGGTGGCCAAGCGTTCAAGGTGTTAACTTTACCTTCTTTGAAAAAAGGTGAAAAGATTCTTATTGACACAAAAACGGGATATTATTCAATTTGGAGTGACGAGATGAAAACATATAAAACCGTCATTAAGCCGTCAATGCTTACTTTGAATGGCAACAAGTATGATTTTACTCCCGATGTTGGTTCTTTGCCAAGTCCGCTTGACAAGTGCAATGCTTACTTTGAAAGCGATTTTCTTGACGTGTATAATTATCCGGCGATTGATTATACGTTGCGATGGAAGGATGTCGAGTATCTTTATCCGTATGCCGTAAATGTCACGGGCAACATTATTCAGCTTCGTAGCTTTCCCCAATCTACGTTGGATGATTTGAGGCGTGATGTTGAATTGTTTCCTATCACCTTCGTTATTTATGATGCGCTTTCTCAAGGTTACAATACTGTAAAAAGTGATACGGATCCCTTTGTCGCTACGTTCCAAAGGATCGATTCGAATGGAGTTGGTTCAGGTTCTGCGGGAGGTTCGGATTCGAGTGCTGCTTACGCGCAAGGCTATGCCGATGCTTATAATACCCTTACCAATGCCGTAATAGAAAAAGCCCCGTTTCAGGGCTTTGTTCAAGGTATGTGGTATGGTGTTCTTGCTATGGTTACCATTCTCGGCAACGGCATCAGCGTCGGCGGCTTGAGTCTCTTTTCGATTCTTGTTTCTGCGCTTGTGATTATTGTTGCATTTTTTGTCCTAAAAGTTTTGATGAGGTGAGGATGATATATGCAGAAAATATTATCTTTTACTTTGTGTTTGATGCTTTTTCTTGCTGTTTTGGTCAATGTAGGATGGGTGAATGAAGGCGGCTTTTATGGTGTTGCGAATGATGTTTATGACGTTGTTGTTCCTGTAACAAAAATCGTTAGTAATTCGATAACGTCTGTTTTAAAAATTGATACTTCCCCCATGAATTTTGGTCGTAATGATTCTGTCGTTCTTTTAAGAGGAATTTTTAAAGGTAATTCTGGTGATTGGTATTATGGAGACTTTGTTTGGTCTCCGAAGGAAGTCTATGAAATGTTTCCCACTGTTTATCTTGTGAATACCGATTATCCAAATAAACTTACTCCGTATTTTAATGCGGGTACGTATCAGTTGAGAGATAAGAGTCTTCCCCTTTTTAAGCGTACTGTTTGGTTTTATTATGCCGCAAGCAACTATACCAATGGTTATTACTATATTAAAGAGATGACCTATGGCGAATATCTTGATAATTTCTATAATAATCCCGATGCTGTGTCATATACCAAAAAATAATTTTATAATATGCCATGCGTTTATGTGTGGTGATATGGAATTTCTTCGCGAAATTTATCTTCGGGGTGATTCTCGTTGTAGTCTTTTATCATGATTCTTCTCATGCTTTTTATGTTCTTGTTTAATTCATCGAGAGAGAAAATTATTTTGATCATAAAGATTAATGCGATTGCTAAGAGAACGATAACGGCAATTGTAAGGTTGCTGAGATCTTCCAAAAGTTGTTCCGTGCGATCATAAAGAAATGACATTGTAGTTGTCTCCTTAAAAGTTTTTCTCAATTATACCCCAAAACCCAACAAAAGTCAATATAAGAAAGTGAGTGTTTGATATGGAAATTGTTTGTTGTTTCCTTACTATTGCCGTTCTTCTTGTGTTGGAGTATCTTCTTTTTGTGCTTGACTTCAAGTCAAAGGTGCGCCGATACAACCAAAATCCCGTGGTAACCAATAAAATCCCCGAGCCGTCAAACCTCGTCGGATGGTGTAAGCTTCGTAAGGAGTATTATGCCGTCCGAGAGTTTGTTCTGTTCTCGCTCTTCTCAAATTCTCAACCGTCATAATTCAATTCGAAAGGAAGGATAAAAAATGGGTGAATACCTCTATACCGTAGTTTTAAAATTTTGGGGCTTCTTCTTCGGCGGCGTAGATTACGCCGAAACACTCGGAGAAAACCTCTTGAATGTGATCGAGCTTCTTTCGGTTGTCACCGTGATCGCGCTCGTCACCAACCTCATTATCAAACCTCTGTTCGGCTTACTGCCGTATAACAAAAAGTAAGGAGATAAGGAAAAATGACAGTTGTTTTGCTTGTAGTCCTCGCCATTGCGCTGATTGGCCTTGTGTGGTTCTTCTTCCACGCCTTGCCCCGTAAAAAGTCGGTTTGTCACCTTGAAACGGGCGAGCTGAAAAGCGGAAAGACCTATATCGCCGTTCGTGATCTCTTGTACTTCTACCGCAAGGAAATGCGACTTTGGAAACGTGGAAAGACCCACCGTAAACCCGTGATCTATTCTACGATTCCCATCATCATTGGACGAAATTGGAAGGAAATTCTTTCAAATTGGGTCGCGTTTCGCTTCGATCGCAAAGAGTATAAGCGCATCACTCGTAAGATGACACCTCTGCAGAAGTGCCAAGTCACGATGATGAACAAATACTATATTTGGTCGGACGTCCTCACAAGAGATATGATTCTGCTGAGAGAACCTATCCCCGACAACATTCTCCCGATGTGGCTTTATGATGATGTCGGTGCATCGGCATCGCAGTATAGCTTCAATGACCCGAACGTCATTACTCAAAATATCAACGAATCATGGCAATGCTTCGAGGTAGCCGTTCGTTACTTTGCCCATCATAACGGCGGCGATCGTTGTAAAATCCGAGCTACCGAGCAGAGATATAGCGGTCTTTGCATCAACCTACGTTCGCGCATGGGGTCTTGCGACGTGTTGAGCGATTTCCACCGTATGTGGGGATTTCTGCCGCTCTTCAAAGTAAACTGTGACCGCCTTTCTACGTGTGATGATAACCTCGTCCAAAACGTGAAGGAAAGTAGCACCCTCGAACAACGTAAGCAGCAGACGTATTACTGCGGTTTCTTGCCGTATAAAAAGCTCTCTATCAAACACTACGATTCCGAAGCCTACGAGCCTACAAAGCATCTCGGCTTCTCGCCGTCGGTTTCCTTCTCCAATTGGAAGGATAACCCCTACGGACTCAAAACTACATACTGTCCCGATCTCCGTACTACCAAGGAAGAAATGGCAGAACTTAAAGCCCGTGCAAAAGCATAGGGGGAGTTGGCAGAGGGGGTGTCTTTATGACACCCCCTCTGCCTCTCTATGCTTAGATAATATGCACAAAAAAGCAAATGCCTTTTTGTGCAATCGTTATCTTGAGATAAATTTTTGACGGTGGTATAATCTTTATGTCGGCGCATCTGCGCGAGAGCGCATTAGCTCGCATTGCGAGCGACCATATAAACCAACTATGGTCTATATATGCATATACGGCGCGTGCTTTGTGCTTCCCTTGCGCTGGATTTATCATTGCGCGCCCTGTCAACCCGTGCCCCTTCTTTAGGCTCTATCAAAACAAAATCGAGGTGCTATTATGAGAGAATATCGAAGAATGACCTACTCTGACCGCCTAAAACTTGAGGCTTTGTATAATTCGGGAATGCCCGTTGTAAAGATAGCCGAGAAACTCGGCTTTTTTTATACGGGGATTTATAGAGAAATACAAAACGGCAAGTATCAACGCAAAAACTCGGATTGGACGTATTCTACCCGATATAGTGCAGATCGCGCCCAACAAATGGCAGATTTTAAAACCGCCGCGCGTTCCAAACCTCTTAAAATAGGCAATGACTATGCTTTTGTGAGATATGCCGAGGATATGATATTGAACCGCCGTTATTCTCCCGAAGCCGTCCTCGCAGAGATCGAGAAAAAGGGTCTGCACTTCGATACAAAAATATCTGTTCGTACATTCTATCGCTATATCGACCAAGGTGTTTTTCCGAACCTCACAAGAAAATCTCTTCCGTATAAAGGCAAACGCAAAAAACAACAAAAGAAAACCATAGAAAAAACAGAATCCAAAATAGGAACTTCGATAGAAAAAAGACCTCCCGAGATTGAAACCCGAGAGACCTTCGGTAATTGGGAAATGGATTCAGTTATTGGCAAGCGTGAAAAGGGTCAAACGATGCTCGTCTTTACCGAGCGTAAAACTAATATGGAATTCGTGTTCCGTTCTAATGATAAAGGCATACATGGCACCGTCAATATTCTCGATCGCGTAGAGCGCAAACTCGGCAAAAAGATATTTCAAAACGTATTCAAGACGATCACATGTGACAACGGAACTGAGTTCAATTGTCCCGATCTCATCGAGCGTTCCTCTGTAGGTCGCGGATTGCGAACCACCGTGTACTATTGTCATCCCTATTGTAGCTCCGAACGTGGCTCAAATGAAAAACAAAATCAAATGCTCCGTCGATGGGTAGCGAAAGGAACGAAAATAGAAACTTACACCGATACTTATCTTTCCGATGTAGAATCGTGGCTCAACAATTATCCACGCCGCAAATATGACTATAAATCGAGTATCGAATTATTCACCGAGGAATTATCCAAGCTCGGAATCAAAAATTTTTTTGAGAAATTTTACATTTAGTCTTGACAATTAGCCAAAATGGCTGAGAATTTATCTCAGCCAAGGGGGTCAGAAGGGAATTTCCTCGTCGCCGTGCTTGTTCATCCATTCGATGGCGGCGTCATAGGCCTCGTAGTCGAGGTCGGCCATGGTGTTGGTGTGGAGCACTACGCCCTCGGCCTCGCCCTTCAGGATCTGCTCGCGGTAGAAATCAAGCTGCCACTTGACGGCCTTAGCCGTTGCCTGCTTACAATCGCCGAAATTCCAGAGGTAGCAGCCGAACATACGGCGGTTTTTGGGGGTCATGGCCTTAAAGAGCTCCCACTTTTCGGGGATCAGCGGCACGTCAGACTCCTTCCACGTCCACATAATGATGCCGTCAAACGGTTCGATGTAGCGTGCAAAGTCCTCGTCCTTTTCCTTGTCCAGACCGAACTCGTTGGTGTAGAGCACCATCCACATGTCCAGGGGACGAACACCGTCCTCCTTCAGGCGACGCTGACACTCCCACAGATCCTCGATCTTCATATTCTTATATTTGTTTTCGCGCTGGAAGTCATCAAAGACTACGCAGGAGATGTTGGGGAACTCCTTTGCCTCGGCAATGAAGGGGTCAAGCGCCGTGGGGTCGGTGGACGCCTTATAGGTGTCCCAGCCCACCTGACGAAGCGTGGTGAAGGACTTGTTGTACTGACGGCGGTCAAGCGGAACGCCCATCGGGATCATAAAGGTGTTTCTTACTCCCAGATACAGACAGGCCTCCATCGGGGTCATACGAGATTTCTTGAATTCCAGAGCCTCCTTGTATCCGTCAAGCTCATTGAAGCGTCCCTCAGGATGTCCCCAAAGCCAAAAATTGTCGCGCATTTTCATAACGGTTTCCTCCTGAAAATTTCATTTTCATTTCATATAATTTAGATTCTTTCTTTTCAAAAGGATAGCACAAAACAAAGGGTTTGTCAACGAGATTTTCGTTGACAAAGGCAAAAAATGTGGTACAATAAGAGCAAAGAAACTCCAAATTTAAGAGTAAGGAGAAAAAATGGAAAAGTTAACAAGAAAATACGGTCTGCTGACCGCCATCTGTATGGTGGTGGGAACGGTGATCGGCTCGGGTGTCTTTTTTAAGGCGCAGAATGTCCTTGTTGCCACGGGCGGGAATATGCCGCTGGGAATTGTGGCGTGGGTCATTACGGGTGTGCTTATGATCGTTTGCTCGCTTCAGTTTGCCATGATGGCTACCAAATACGAGCGCGTGAGCGGCGTGGTGGACTATGCCGAGGCGACCTGCGGCAAAAAATATGCCTACTATCTTGCCTGGTTTTTGGTCAATCTCTATTATCCCGGTATGGCCGCGGTGCTTGCATGGGTGTCGGCGCGCTATTTCGGCGTGATCTTCGGCTGGGAGATGGCGGGGGCGCGCGTGATGGTGCTGGCGGGCTTTTTCCTGATCCTTTCGTATACGCTAAACGTGCTCTCGCCCAAGCTGACGGGCCGATTTCAGGTGAGTGCTACCTTTATTAAGCTGGTGCCCATCGTGCTGATGGCG